>OGQL01000221.1_pt1 | contig 49058 bp, 48 predicted proteins | sample 1553211 | NCBI WGS metagenome assembly OGQL01 (sample SAMEA2579942, study PRJEB22360) | human gut metagenome
AATATGATTACGGGGTGTGTCGCGGCTCTGGGGGGAGCCGTGGCTGCTTCCAGAATCTTGCCGACAATGATTTTGGCTTCGGCAGGATGTTCGTCAAGCCATTCTTTGAGCTTGTCACCGATAACGCTTTCAACCACCGGACGGACTTCCGATGAAACCAGTTTGTCCTTGGTCTGGGACGAAAATTTCGGATCCGGCACCTTAACCGACAGAACGCAGGTCAGGCCTTCGCGCATATCATCGCCCGAAAGTGTAACTTTTTCTTTTTTGAGCAGTCCGTTTTCGGTAATGTAGTTGTTCAGCGTCCGGGTCAAAGCGCCGCGGAAACCGGCCAAATGCGTTCCGCCGTCTTTCTGCGGAATGTTGTTGGTAAAACACAACATGCTCTCATTATAGGCGTTGGTCCATTGCAAAGCGGCATCAACGCAGATGTCGTCTTTTTCGCCCGAAATGGAAATGACTTCCTCATGCAGCGGGGATTTGGATTTGTTGATGTGGTTGACAAAGGCCTTAAGTCCGCCTTCGTAGTGCATGACCGCTTCCCGGGGTTCGCTGCCGCGGTTGTCAATCAGTTTCAGATAAACGCCGGAGTTCAAAAACGCCTTTTCGCGAATGGCGCGTTCCAAAGTATCAAAATTAAACTCGGTCATGGTAAAAGTTTCTTTAGAGGGCAGGAAGGTAACTTCGGTGCCATGCTTGCCCGGGGCTTCGCCGACGACTTTCAAATGCTCGGTAACGTTGCCGTGTGAAAATGTCACCAGGTGTTCTTTGCCTTCGCGCCAAATGCGTAGTTTCAGCCATACCGACAAAGCGTTGACCACCGAAACGCCTACCCCGTGCAATCCGCCGGAAACTTTGTAGGAGTTGTTGTCAAACTTACCGCCCGAATGCAGCTGGGTCATAATGACTTCTGCCGCCGAAACGCCCTCTTCTTTGTGAATTCCGACCGGAATGCCGCGCCCGTTGTCGCGAATGGTCGCCGAACCGTCCGGATTCAAAATCACTTCTGTCTTGTCGCAATAGCCGGCCAGAGCTTCGTCAATGGCATTGTCCAGAACTTCATAAATCATATGATGCAGGCCGGTGCCGTCGTCGGTGTCGCCGATATACATGCCCGGACGTTTGCGAACGGCATCCAACCCCTTCAAAACCTTGATTGAATCCGCGCCATATTCTTTTTCTTCTTTGAGGATTTCCTCAGCTGTCATTTCTGCACACATATTAACCTAATTTCCTTTGTTTTTAATATCAGATAAATTACCTGAAATATACAGCAATTTATCAGATTTACCAAGCAAAAACTCCAATTTATCCCACACCCCGGCAGGGATGTGGAAGCATATTTTTCAGACGGAATAAAGCTTTTGCAATTAGTCTTTTTCGGCGTACGGATTGCCAGTCTTGCGCACGGTCATCCGGATGGGAATCCCGCCCAAATCAAACGTCTCGCGCAGATTGTTGACCAGATAGCGCAAATATGAATCCGGCAGCCCTTCCGGGTTGCTTGAAAAAATATAAAATGAGGGCGGCCGCGATTTGGCCTGCGTAATGTAACGCAGCTTAATCCGCCGTTTGTTTTTGCCGAGCGGCGGCGGGTAATTGTCAATCATATCCGCAAACCATTGATTCAGCGGTGCCGTCGGAATCCGGCTGTTCCAGCGGTCATAAACCTTGAATACCGCCCGCATCAGCTTGTCCAACCCTTCGCCTTTAAGCGCCGAAATGGTAACGGTCGGCACCCCCTCAACCTGGGTTAAAGAAGTCTTGAGCTTATAATTAAGCTGTTCCAGCGCTTCTTTGCGGTTGGCAATGTCCCATTTGTTGACTGCAATAACCAGCGCCCGCCCTTCGTCAATAACCTGCCGGGCAATGGTTAAATCCTGTTTTTCAAGTACGGCGTCGGCATCAAGAACCAGAACCACTACCTGCGCCATAAAGGCAGCGTGCTTGGTGCTGGCAGCCGACATCTTTTCCAATGAGTCCGAAATTCGCGAGTGGCGGCGCAGCCCGGCGGTGTCAACCAAATTGATTAAGCGGCCGTTCCAGCTCCATTCCGAAGTAATGGCATCACGGGTAACCCCTGCTTCCGGACCGGTCAACATCCGCTCGTCCTTGAGCAGGGCATTGACCAAGGTCGATTTTCCGACATTCGGCCGGCCGACAATCGCCAGCTGCAGCGGGCGTTCGTTTTTTTCTCCGCTTTTGTCATCTTCCGCCGGCTGCTCCGCTTTTTTCTTGTCAAACGGCTTCAGCGCTTCGTAAAGGTCGTTGATTCCCAGCCCGTGCTCGGCCGAGAAAGGAATAGGCTGCCCCATGCCCAGCTTATATGCTTCGTGAATGCCGTCTTCCTGGGCTTTTCCTTCGCATTTGTTGGCCAATAGTACAACCGGCTTCCCTGACTGGCGCAAAATGTCGGCAAAATGCTCGTCATAAGGTTGCAGCCCGCTTCGGGCATCAAACAAAAACAAGCAAACGTCAGCGTCCTCAATCGCCCGTTTGGTTTGTTCCCACATCCGGCGTTCCAGATTGTCTTCGTTGGAGTACTCGTATCCCGCCGTATCAATAATCCGCAAATCAAGATCACGAAGCTTGGCCAGAGCTTCCCGCCGGTCGCGGGTAACGCCCGGCTGATCGTGAACAATCGCTATTTTGCGTCCGGCCAGCCGGTTGAATAACGTCGACTTTCCGACATTCGGCCGTCCGATGATGGCAATTTTAAGACTCATGGCGTTTCCTTTTGTTCTTTTATTTGTACGCCAGCAAATCGGCGTCGTTGGTGGTAAAGATAACCACGCCGTCCGCAATCACCGGCGACAGCCCGATTTCGTCGTCTACGTTAATAAAACCCAAGATTGCGCCGGTATAAGGCGAAATTGCAAAAACATGCCCGTCCGACAACGCGGCAATCAGACTGTTGTTGGCCAAAACCGGACCGATGGCCGACAAGCCGGCGTTGTGTTCGGGAACCGGAAGCTTTTTGTTCCAGACGACTTTCCCGGTGTCTTTTTGCAGGGCAATCAACTCAAAATTATCGCTCAGTACATACATAAACTTTCCGGCAATCCAGGGCTGATTGGAAGTTGAAATTTCCCTCTCCCAGATTTTTTTGCCGGTTCGGAGATCAATCGCCATCAGCACGTCGCTGTGCCCAGCCGCAAAAACCTTGTCGCCGTCGATAATCGGATTGGCCTTAATAGCCGTAATGTTGGCCAGGGAGTTGGTTCTTTTGGGGCTGATAAGCATCTCTGACCACAAGGGAGTCCCGGTAGAAGCCTTGAAAGCGCGCAGCTCGCCGTTGTTGAATGCAGCAACGGCAACATCTTCTTCGCTGCTGTATGCCGGGCTGGCGCCGCCGACCAAAGTGGTGGCTTCCGCCGTGGTTTTATATTTCCAGATTTCTTTTCCGCTCAAGGCATCAAGGGCAATCAGCGTATTGTCAATGGTCTGAACCAGCAAACGGTTGTTTTCTGTTGTCGGAGCAATCCGGATCGGCATTTCGGTATCATAACGCCAGATTTCTTTGCCTGTTTTCATTTCCAGGGCGAACACGCCGCCAAAACCGGTAGTGGCAAACAGTCGCTGCCCGTTATAGGCAATGCCGGCCCCTTTCAGGGCAATTCCCTTGTCGTCCTTAATAACCGGCTTAAGGCGCTTATGCCAGATCTCCCGCCCGTCGTCCAAACGGCGCGCCGTTACAACCGCGTCGGCGTCAATCGCAAAAACCACCCGGTGTGCCACAACCGGCGCCGCAATCAGAAAATCGCGCTTGGAAGCGCCTTCTCCGAAATTGGCCGTCCAGTATTCCTCAATTTGATTGCCGGATTTCAAATGCGACATCACATGCTTGGCGTTGCCGCCGCTTTGCGACCACCGGCTGTTCGGCTGCGGCTGCGGTAGCTTGATTTTAACGTAGCCGGGTGCATAGTCCGGTTTGATCTCCGTTTCGGAACTCAAAACCGAAATCCGCTCCCCTTCCGGCAAAATCTTTTCGGGGGTGAATAATCCGCAAGAGGCTAGAGAAACAGCCATGGCGCTATATGCTAAGCTTCTGATTGTCCGGTTCAACATTCTTTTATTTTCCTAACTTGTGGTTGCCTGATTATTTAATCTCTTCGTCAAGGATTAACAACATATCCTGTGCCCGCGATTTAAGCTCGTCGGGAGCATTGGGATTTTCTGCCGCCCGGGCATAAAGCTCTTTGGCTTGTTCAAAATTTTTGGCATAAATGGCGGACATTGCCAGCATTTCCTGGGCAATGGCAGTCCAGTTGCCGTTTTCGTCAATCAGGGGCTTGAGCAGTTTTTCAATGTCCTGATAGGAAGAATTGTCCAGCTTGTAAGAGGCCAGCTTTATTACGGCAACGTCATGCAAAGATTTGTTAATGTCTTTTTGAACCGTGAAATCCTGCAAAACGGCGGCCGCTTCATCTTCTTTTTCCTGCTCGGCCAGAATATTGGCGCGTTGCAGCTGGGAAAGCTGCCCGTAAATGCTGCTTCCTGCTTTTTTTTCAAGGTCTTTAAGAATTCGCAGGCTGTCTTCATATTTTCCCTGCCCCTGCAAAGCAACCGCTACTGCGTAAACGTCGGAAATGTTCTGGTGCTTTTTGTCGTGCCAGTTTTTAAATGTCTCAAAGCTGACCGCCGCCGTCAGGACCGCCACGATGAAAGCGATAATATACAGCCCGTAATTATTCCAGATGTTGCGGATCTTTTCGTTTTTGAGTTCCTCGTTCACTTCCTGAATAAAGGCGTCTTCTTTGTTTTGCTGGCCGATATTTTTTCTCATTGCACCATTCTCCGTATTTTTATGTAATTATATTGCTTATATCCGAAAACCTCAATTAAGCCAAGACTTAAATTTAATGATTACCAACTTTTATTTGCTGAATTCATAAAGCAGAAAGTTTTTAAGCCAGCGCAAATCCTCAATCGGCAGCTTTTTTCCGAAAATAATTGTTTTGGCGCCGGAAATTATCGCCACATAGTGCCTTCCGGTTGCCGGATTGACGGCAACGTCGACCGCCTCAATGTCGGTCTTGGCAATTTCGTCTTTTTTGCGGGAATAGTTCATAAATTTGTGAACGTTGACAATCTTGTATTTTTTGATGACCAGTTTTTCGCGCCGGAACAACATTGCTAAGGCCGCCGCAATCAGCAGCGCGCCGGCGGCATAAACGCTGTTCAGCCCGGTTCCGCCGGTTTCCCAGCTGCGGGTGGCGGCAAATTCGGCTCCGGCCAGCGCTGCGCCGGCCGTCAGGAAGAACAGGGCCATCAGACTGTAGGCGTCCCACAAACGGTTGCGGATTTTAATAATGGTTTTTCGGTCTTTGTTTTTGACGATTAGTGAACCCGGTACCGGAGCCTTGGGGTCGAACTTTTCTTTAATGTTCCATTTTTCGGCCATTTCCCTGACCGATTTTCCCAAGTCGTCGATCTCCCGGATAACCAGGCCTTCGTCGGTTTCGACCATTGCCGGCAGATTAAGGGTGCGGGCATAATATTCCCACTTCTGGCGGACATTGCGGTCGTTTGTCGAAATATAAAGGGGAATGATTTTTTTAGGGTTTTTGTGATACAGTTCAACAATATAGCGGTTGCGGTTTAAGAAACCGAACATAAAAAACTCGATTCTGAAACGAACCCCTTCGTATTTTTTGAGGGCTTCCTTGTAAGAAAATTTTTTTCCCCGGCCGGCCCGATAAACGACGGTAATGTTTTTGCCGTCAAAATAAATTTTGCGATAACGAAAATAAGAAGCGGCCAGGCTGCCGATAATGCCGGCACCGATGAGCGTCAGAACAAGGTCAAAGAGACTGATGTTCAAAAGGGTTTCGTCTGCCGGAATATCCGCACCGTATAACAGGTCATAAACGCCCAACGCCGCAAACCCCAGTCCCAGCAACAGTCCGGGAAACAAGATTTTAAGGGGGATTCGGTCCAGGCATTTGGAAGGCAGGCGGTTGACCGGGAGTTCAAACCGGTGGCTAAAGTGATTCGGATATTCTTCTCTCATTTTTTGTAAATCCTTTTGCATCTACTCTGTTCTTCCGTCTTCGTCCTTAATACTATAATATTTTTTTCAAAGAATCACCAATTTTTTATAAAATTAAATAAATTTAGGTAATTTTAACATTATTGCGTATAATGAAATAAATAATTCTTGCAAGCTGCAATCATTAATATATGATTCGTAAAAAAATTTAGAAGGGTTCTGGTATGGGAAGTTTTGCTATATTTAATAACGGCGCTTACATGATAATCAGTCTGATCGCCTTGTTGATTCTGTTCCTCTCCTGCTTTTTTACGGAAAAAGGCAGCCGGATTAAATTGGGCATTTGGCTGCTGTTTTTTGCAATGGTTGTCGATTTTGCTGCCGGCTGGATCGAAGCCGAGGCGGCCATTATGTACAGTATCGGCAGCGCTTATTATACCTACATGCTTTATGCCGAGTTGTCCCTGTTTTTGGGTGAAATGCTGCTCTTGGCGGTTGCCGCGTCGCTTATTCTGCTCAATAAGATTCCCAGCCTGATGATGATTGGCGGAGCTGCCGGCTTTGCGGTCGTGTGTATTGTGTATTTTTTGTTTATCTCGCAGAACGGCAATGCCGTCTTCCAAATGCGCTATATTTTCCCGATGGTCGGTTTTGCCTATTTTGCCGCCAGCCTCTGGGCTAAGTTCAATCAGCGTTTTTCCAGCGGCTATATTTTTGCCGCGGTAGTTGCCAGCCTTTCGGCATCTTTCCTGTTCCTGCGGCTGATTCGCCTGCCCTGGGTTACGGATGATGCTCATATTTGGTTTGTCCCGGCATTGGTTAACATTCTGTTCGCCCTTTCTTTTATCATTATCCGGATTAATTTCCTGAGCTTCAAATTGTCCGAAGCCAAAGTTGAAATAGAAAAAAACAACCGGCGCCTTCAGGAAATTGTCAAGTCTTCGCCTTTCCCGATTATCATTTCCAAATTGAGCGATGACAAAATCATTATGGCCAATAACAATGCGGTCAAATTGTTCGGGATTCTTCGGCGGGAAGCCGAACGCTACCGGCTGCGCGATTTCTTTGTCGATGTTGAAAATCGCCGTCTGCTGACCGAACGTTTGGAACGGGAGCGTGAGGTTCAGGATTTTGAAATTCTGGTCAAAACCCCGACCGGGGATACGCCTTTCTGGCTTCTGGCCTCCGCCAATATTATCGATTACAACAATGATGTGGCGTTGTACGCGGCCTTTCAGGATATCACCAGCCGCAAAAATCGCGAAATGCTGCTGAAAAACCAGGCAATCCGCGATCCGCTGACCTCGCTGTACAACCGCCGTTATTTTGAAGAAGAGGTCTTTAACCGGATTCTCTGTGCCAAAACCGCCCGCGAAGACTACAGCGTTTTGATGATTGACGCCGACCACTTCAAACGCGTTAACGATACTTACGGCCATAAAGTTGGGGATAAGGTCTTGATAGAACTGGCTGCTACTGCCGAAAAGGCGCTGCGCGAAAACGACATTGTCGCCCGTTACGGCGGTGAGGAATTTGTCATTTATCTGGACAAGGTCAATGCCGACAAGGCCAAAATTGTCGCCGAACGCCTGCGCGAAAGTATGGCCGCCATCGTGGTCTACAGCGACGAAGGCGAAGAAGTCCGCTTTACGGTCAGTATCGGCCTTTCTTCTTCGGAAGTTTCCGACAATGTCGAAACGCTGATTAAAACCGCCGACGAAGCCTTGTACCGTGCCAAACAAACCGGGCGTAACCGGGTTGAGATTTTCCGTCAGTCCGATTTGCAGCATTTTAATGACATTAGTGCCGCAGAACGCAAAACCGAAACTCTGAACCATCATCCGATTTTTGACAAGGAAGACAGTCAGGAAATTTCATTGCTGGACGGGATTCCTTCCAACCAGATTCAGGAAAATGACGTTCAAATAGAAGAAAATGCCGCCAACATGGCTTTGCCCGGCGTTGACGACGACGATTTGCGGTAGGCGTAAAATGGCTTGTCCTTGGGAAGACGTTTGCGGCGGTTGTACCTTTCGCTCATATTCGGAAGCGGATTACCGGGAACATAAACAGCGGGAACTGCGGCGAATTTTAGAAACGCTGCCGGTTGGCCGCCTGAATTTCGGGCCTCCGGTTTTTGTCGGCGACGGTGTCCGTCGGCGGGCAACCTTTGCCTTTTCGGTTCGTCGGGGAGACTTGGTTTTGGGGTTTAACCGCCGCCGCAGCGAAGAGCTTGTCGACTTGGCGTCTTGTCCGCTGCTGGTGCCGGAGATTAATGCCGCCCTTCCCGAAATCCGCCGCCTGATAGCCGAATTATGCAAAATTCCGCAGCTGCTTCCCAAAAATTCCAAAAAACATAAAAAAAATCTGCCGGTCCGGATAGGGCAGGGCGATGTTGCCGTCTGTGCTGCGGATAACGGTTTGGATTTGGTTTTGGAGTTTGATGCCGAATTGGGGTTGGAGCATAAAATGGCTGTCTTTGAATGGAGCGAAAACAACAGTTCGGTTATCCGCATCTCTCACCGCCGTAAGGCTTTTGGAGCTGTGGAACCGTTAATCGAAAAAGCCAAACCCCAAATTGCCGTTGGCGGCAGTTGCGTGTATATCCCGGCCGGAACCTTTTTGCAGGCATCCTCTGCCGGCGAACGGGCCTTAACCGGTCTGGTTCTGCAATATCTGGGCGGCACGCGCGGAAAAATTGCCGATTTGTTTTGCGGCGTCGGAACCTTTTCATATCCGCTGGCCGCCTTAAAAGGCAATAAAATTTTGGCGGTGGATTCGTCCCGGGAGCTTCTGGAAGGTTTCCGCAATTCGATTAACCGGAATATGCTTGCCAATATTGAAATTTGGGAGCGTAACCTGTTCAAATATCCTTTGGCAGGCAAAGAGCTTTCCGGATTCGATGTTCTCGTTTTTGATCCGCCGCGCGCCGGTGCCGCGGCGCAGATGGAAGCTGTTGCCGCTTTGCCGCCGGCTGGCCGGCCGCAGAAAATCATTGCCGTTTCCTGCAACCCGCACAGTTTTGTCAAAGATGCCGGAATTCTGTTGGCATGCGGCTATGAACTGCGGGAAACAACTCTGGTTGACCAGTTTGCCTATTCTAATCACAGCGAACTCGTTGCCTTATTTACTTTAAATTCTTAGCCGTTTATTATATCATACAAAGGATATTTGATGATGAAAAAACAAAGAATCTTCGGCCTGTTGCTATGTGCGTCTCTTTTAGCTTCCTGCTCTCTTTTTTGGAGCGAAAATACTGTCCGGGCGCCGGAGGATAACTGTCCTTCCGTGATCATTCCCCGCGATGTTGCCTATGTTACCCAAAAAGTAAATTATAAAGACGATTTCCGGATAGAAATTACCGGCTTTAGCGGTTATTGCTATTTTGACAAACGGGTCAACCGCCGCAAGGCCGTCATTACGCCGCAGTTTGAAGTGCGCCGCTTGCGCCAGAAGCTTGATGAAACCGACGTTGATTTTGAATATTTTACCGAAACCGTAAAGGGCCCGCCGGAATATCTGGGCAAAAAACATTATTTCGGCCATGTGACCATTCCGCTCAATCGGCGCGAAATGGCTTTTTCCGGCAAAACGCTGGAATTAAAGATTCCTAATCGGGATTACGGACGGTTTGAAATTTTTCTCGGCTTGGAACTGACACCGGAAGAGCGAAACTATAATAACCGGACTTTTGATGTAAAATATAGATTTGAGGAGAATCATTAAGATGGCTTTTTTGAAAAAAAACGATGAGAACCTGCGCGATATGGCCAACGCCGTACGCTTTCTCTGTGCAGACATGATTGAGAAGTCAAAGTCCGGACACCCCGGCATGCCTTTGGGAATGGCCGATGTTGCCGCCGTTTTGTTTTCCAAATACCTCAAAGTCTGCCCCAAAGCGCCCCGCTGGTTTGACCGCGACCGTTTCGTGCTTTCTGCCGGTCATGGGTCAACGCTGCTGTATGCTTTGTTTTATCTGATGGGATATAAGGATATTAATTTGGAAGATCTCAAAAATTTTCGTCAGCTGGGGTCAAAAACCGCCGGGCATCCTGAATACGGACACTTGGAAGGGATTGACATAACCACCGGGCCGCTGGGGCAGGGGATTGCTTCTTCCGTCGGTATGGCTCTGGCGGAAAGGATTATTGCCGCCAAGTTCGGCAGCGATGTCTGCGACCACTATACCTACGTCATCAATGGCGACGGCTGCCTGATGGAAGGCATTTCCGAAGAGGCAATTTCGCTGGCCGGGCATTGGAAGTTAAATAAGCTGATTGTTTTTTGGGATAATAACAATATTACGATTGACGGAACGGTGGACAGCGCTTCTTCAACCAATCAGATTGCCCGCTTTAAAGCCAACGGCTGGAATACGATTTCCATTGACGGTCATAATTATTCCGAGATTGACAGGGCCATTCGCAAAGCGCGCAAATCATCTCGCCCGACCCTGATTGCCTGCAAGACCAAAATCGGTTTCGGCGCGCCGAACAAAGCCGGTACCTGCAAATGCCACGGTTCGCCGCTTGGTGCCGAAGAGGTTGCCGCCATGCGGAAAAATTTGCATTGGCAGTCGGAGCCTTTTGAAATTCCCTCGCAGATTCTGCAGTCTTGGCGGGACGCCGGCCGCCGCAACAAAAAAGGGTATTATGATTGGGAAGCGCGTGCCAAAGCCAAAGGGCGCGAATTTCTCGATTATATCAATAATGAGCTTCCCCGTGGCTGGGATGAAGAATTGAATGCCTTAAAACAGCAAGCCGTTAAAGACGGGTTAAAAATTGCCACCCGCAAGGCATCGCAGCTGTGCCTGGAAAAAATCGTGCCGCATGTTCCGCAGCTGATTGGCGGATCTGCCGACTTGGCCGCTTCTAACCTCACCAAAGTGGACGGTATGGTTAATATTACGGCGGCAAACTACGCCGGCAATAATATTGCTTATGGTATCCGCGAACACGCCATGGGGGCAATTATGAACGGCTTGTCGCTCCATGGCGGCGTTATTCCCTACGGCGGCACGTTCTTTGTGTTTTCCGATTACTTGCGCCCGGCAATTCGTTTGGGGGCTTTGATGGGCATTCGGGCCATTTATGTTTTGACCCACGATTCAATCGGTGTCGGCGAAGACGGGCCGACCCACCAGCCGGTTGAACAGCTGGCGTCTTTTCGCAGTATGCCGAATGTGCTGATGTTTCGCCCCTGCGATGTGGTCGAAACGGCCGAAGCCTGGCAGTTGGCTCTGGAAAATGAAGACAGTCCGAGTCTGTTGGCTCTGACGCGCCAGGCATTGCCGATGCTGCGTACCCAGACAAAGGAAAATCTCAGCGCCCGCGGAGCTTATGTTATTTCGGACGTCAAAAAAGGCAAAAAGCGCCAGGCAACGTTGATTGCCACCGGTTCGGAAGTGTCTTTGGCGGTAGAAGCCCAGCAGAAACTCCGCAAGGAGGGAATTGAAACTGCGGTGGTCTCAATGCCCTGTATGGAGCTGTTTGATCGCCAGGATGTCGGTTATCAGGAAAAAATTCTTGGCGATGCGCCGCGGATTGCCGTAGAAGCGGCGGCCAAATTCGGCTGGGAGAAATACGTCGGGCTCACCGGTGCCGTAATCGGAATGGACAGTTTCGGCGCTTCCGGTCCGGCCGATGAATTGTTCCGGTTTTTCGGGATTACGGCAGATGAGGTTTCCGATACCGTCAAAGAATGTCTGCACAAAGCCTAAACGCTTAAATGCCTTCCCAATTCCGGAAGGCGTTTTGTTTTTTGTAAAAAATATTGACAAACCATAAAGGGGTAATTATATTTCTTTTCATATATTAACACAATTTTATGAACAATTTTAAAAATTATTAGGAAATGAACAAAACAGAAATTTTGCGTGCCAGCCAGTTTATAGATACGGTTCGCCGCGATTTGGGTTTGAACATTGGGCTTCAGGATGTTCGTCTCGGACGTTTAAAGTTCAAGAGTGAAGAGAAACAGAAGTTTAACGGATTTGTCTGCTTTTTTGCGATTTTTCCCGATCATACAACGGGAGAAGGCGGTAAGAACAAAATCTGTTATCTGAATGCTTTTGAAGGTGGGATCGGTCAGCCGGCCGTGTGGGCGGTTGAAGGTGATGAAGTTGTGATTTATCAGGAATTTAAACCGAATAATACTTTTCGTGCTAAAGGCAGTATTGAATGGCACTATGGGGTTGATAACAAAGGAACAGATTATCAAATTGTTGAAGAAGAACTCCGCCGCCGGCACAAATTAGCAGAAGCGCATGAAAAGGAAAAACTCGCTCGGTCAGCCCAAAAGTAAAATTTTTACATTTTGTAATTAAAAAGGTTCAATGTTGCAGCATTGAGCCTTTTTTATTTGTTGCAAAAAAAGCATTAACCCTTATTCAAGCGGTTAATGCTTTTTAGTGTGTTCATTGAAAACCGGCCAGATCTCCGCCGCTGTTCCAATAAAAAGCTACCAGAAGTAATCCCGCCATAAGCCAGCAGCACCAGTTGTAGCAGGGAATTTTGCAGCGTGGAACGCGATAATTGCGGATAATGTCGTATGCCAGATAAATTATCGGCAACACACAACAGATTCCCATCACGCTATACGGATGTTCGGCAAACTTTCCGATACCTGCAATATCTGCCAACCCGATCAAGAGCCAAAACGCCCCTTTGAGCTTAAACTCGCGAACATACAATCTCTCCGAATAAATCAAACAGCCGGAAATTGTTATAATAGCCGACAAAATGAAAATAATGTTGTAATTCATGATAATTGGAATTTATAATATTTTTCTGCCGCCACTATACAAAAATTTCGGGAATTTGCAACCTAATTCTGCATGGCGCACAGAAACAAAAAATAACTTGCAATAAATCGCCAATTCACTATATTGGCAATTAACAAATTGCTTAAACATCTAAGGAGATAAATATATGCCTTTAGTTACAATGCGTCAGATTCTTGACCATGCCGCCGAAAACAATTATGGTGTTCCGGCCTTTAACATCAACGATATGGAACAGATTATTGCCGTTTTGCAGGCTGCCAAAAAGGTCAATGCCCCGGTTATTCTGCAAACGTCGACCGGTGCCCGCAAATTTGCCGGTGATCCGATGATTCGCCATATGGTCGCCGCCGGAATCGAAATGTTCCCCGAACTGCCGATTTGCCTGCATCAGGACCATGGTTCTTCCGTCAACATCTGCCAGTCGGCAATTGTCAACGGCTACTCTTCGGTTATGATGGACGGCTCTCTGGAAGCTGACGGCAAAACCCCGTCTTCTTTTGAATATAATGCCCGCGTCACCAAAGAAGTTGTTGCCCGTGCCCACGCTGTCGGCGCTTCCGTTGAAGGCGAGCTCGGCGTTATCGGTTCTCTGGAAACCGGCAAAGGCGATAAAGAAGACGGTCACGGCGCTGAAGGCGTTATTGACAAGAAACGTTTGGTAACCGATCCTGACGAAGCCAAAAAATTTGTTGAAGAAACTCATGTTGACGCTTTGGCAGTTGCTGTCGGAACTTCTCACGGTGCTTACAAATTTACCCGCAAGCCGACCGGTGATATTTTGGCCATTGACGTTATTGAAAAAATTCATAAGGTTCTGCCCAATACGCACATGGTTATGCATGGTTCTTCTTCGGTTCCCCAGGAACTGCAGGATTTGATTAATGCCTATGGCGGCGCCATTCCGCAGACCTTTGGCGTTCCGGTTGAAGAAATTGTCCGCGGCATCAAGTCCGGTGTCCGCAAAGTCAATGTCGATACCGACTGCCGTATGGCCATTACCGGCGCAATCCGCAAGCTCTTTGCAGAAAATCCGAAAGAATTTGACCCGCGCAAATATCTTAAACCGGCAATTGAAGAAATGCAAAAAGTCTGCGAAGCCCGTTATGTTGCTTTCGGTGCTGCCGGGCATGCCGATAAGATTAAGGTTATTCCGATGTCGTCGATGGCCAAGCGCTACGCCGACGGTGAGCTTTAATCTGAAAAAAAGGGTTTTTGACGCTCTAAGCCCCGCAAAAATGCGGGGCTTTTTGTCAATTTGACATTTGAAGGATTTATGCTATACTCACCGCCAAATTGTATAATTTAATTAATTATTTTATGAAACCGTTTTATATTTTTTTGTTTTTTATCGGAGTGTTGTTAAGCAGTTGTCGGCAAGATTACGATGACCGGTGTTTGATTGTGAATGAAAATCCGTCAGAAACCCTGCTTAAGAAATTTGAGTTTGATAACAATGAGTTTATCGATTCCTATTGCGCCTTTCTGAGTGATGATGACATTATTCTGGCTTGGGAAACAAACCGCAAGGTTTATCTGGTTTCGGTTCCCGAAGATGCCGAAGTTTTGGGAATTGCGCCTGATTGGGCTCTGGTTCGTTTTTCTAATGACCGGATTCTGACTTTGATTTTGGATCGCCGGCTCCTTACCGAAAAGCAGCTGCGGCAGTTGGAAACAATCTTGGAAGACGATGCCCGTAAAATTATTTCCGGAGAAGATATTGCCCCTTATGAAATTGAGGAACACATCGGAAATAAAATATGGATTCTGCGCCCGGATTGGAAAGTTGAAACGCCTCAAATAACGCCAAACCCGATGTTGGAAATTTGAAAAAGGAAAAACCCCGCCAGGCAGCTGCTTGAGCGGGGTTTGCCCTAGATGGAAACGTTTGCGCGGCTATTTGTCGCCGTTCAGATGATGTTCGACGGCAGCGTCAATATCATCAATAAAATCGCCGATTTCCTGTTCGTGTTCCAGCTCCTCGCTCAAAATCTTGCGGGAAATATGAAAAGTTTGAATATCCTTGCCCATTGTCATCTCGCAGATTTTCTGGTAGCGGGCAACAGCGCAGCGTTCGGCAATCAGGTTTTGTTCCAACAGCTTGACGGTATAATCGTCGGCGGGCGCGTCGTATTTGCATTGGGCGTATTTTTTCCACTCATCGGGATCAAGCAGCGGCGTACCGCCGAGTTGGATAATCCTTTCTGCCAGCCAGTCCGCGTGCTTCAGCTCTTCTTCGGCATGCTCGTTAAATTCCTTAATGACATTGTAGCGCATCGGCCCCTTGGCAACCTGCGCCCCCATCCAGTATTGATAATAAGCCAGCCACTCTTCCGCAAAAGCTACGTTCAGCATGTTCAGCAGTTCGTTGCGATCAACCTGGCTGATTTTTTGAGCCATTTCACCCATTTTGTTTCTCCATTCAGTAGGGGTTAAACCAATTCTTAAAGTTAAATAATCATCAATCGCCGAAATACAAGATGCAAATTTTAATGGATTTTTGCACGGCAATGGTATATATTTGAAAAAACAGAAAGGAGCCGCGCCATGGTAAAAATTGCACCAAGCATTCTCTCGGCAAATTTTGGAATGTTGCAGTCCGAAATTGAGAAATTGGATAAATCGGGAGCCGACCTGATCCATCTGGACGTGATGGACGGAAATTTTGTTCCGAATTTGACTTTTGGTCCCGGAATAGTCAAGGCTCTGCGCCCATATACCAGACTGCCGTTTGATGTCCATTTGATGGTTAATAATCCCGATGAAATGATTCCGTGGTTTATTGCGGCCGGGGCGGATATTATTACCGTTCATGCCGAAACCTGCCCACATCTGGACAAGACCCTGCATACAATCCGCGCCTATGGCCTGAAAGCGGGCGTTTCACTGAACCCCGCCACGCCGGAATATGTTTTGGAATATGTGCTGGATAAACTGGATTTGGTATTGGTTATGAGCGTTAATCCCGGTTTTGGCGGCCAGAAGTTTATTGAAAGTTCTCTGGCCAAAATCTCCAAAATACGGGATATGATTGGTGACCGCCCGGTTGAAATTGAAGTTGACGGCGGTATCAACCCGTTGACGTCTTCGCGCTGCATTTCTGCCGGAGCCGATATCCTGGTAGCCGGAACCGCAGTTTTTGCCGGCGGGGAATATGCCCGGAATATTGAATCTTTAAGGTAATATTAAGACAATATCCTTATTCTGCTTTCAGACGATGAAAAGCAACAGGGGAGGACGACATGAAACATACGGTTATGGTTATTGAGGACGAAGAGGCCTTGGCACTGATTCTCAAATATAATCTTGAAAAAGAAGGTTATAACGTCGTATGGGAATCCCGCGGCAGCAAAGCCGTCCCCCAGGTAGAAAAGACCCGCCCGTCGGTTATTCTTTTGGACTGGATGCTTCCGGAGCTTTCCGGCGTTGAGATATGTAAGTTGATTCGCAACAAGCCGGATATTAAAAATATTCCGATTATCATGCTTACCGCCAAAGGCGAAGAGGAGGACAAGGTCAAAGGCCTGTCCTCGGGTGCGGACGATTATGTTACCAAGCCTTTTTCCATTCCTGAATTGATGGCCCGGGTCAAAACCAATATCCGCCGCGCGCCGGAACCGCAGACCGAAAAAGAATTGGCTTTTGAAGATATTGTTATGGATATGGAAACCAAAAAGGTTCACCGCGGCGATAATTATATTCACCTCGGCCCGACCGAGTTCCGGCTGCTGAAAACCCTGATGGAAGTTCCGGGCAAGGTTTTTTCCCGCGAATATCTGCTCAAAACCGTATGGGGAGATAATATCTATGTGGAGTCCCGCACGGTTGATGTTCATATCCGCCGGCTGCGCAAATCCTTAAACGAGTTTGGCCCGGACTATATCCGCACCGTCCGTGCTACCGGCTATGCCCTGGACAGCCACCTGGTTGATGAAGAAGAATAAGCCCGCAAAACAATTTAAAAATTCCTTGCCAATTTGTGCGATATAAGGCAGAATACCGCCAAATGCAAAGGAATTTGGACAATGGCTTTAAAGTTTGAAATCTTAAAAAAATCGGGAAAATCCCGTCTTGGCAAACTGCATACCAAACACGGTACGGTTGATACGCCGGCTTTTATGCCGGTCGGTACCTGTGGTACGGTCAAGGCAATGCTTCCGGAATCCGTGGCGGCAACGGGCGCGCAGATTCTGTTGGGCAATACTTATCACCTGATGCTCCGCCCCGGTGCTGATTTGGTCGAAAAAATGGGCGGCCTGCATAGGTTTATGAATTGGGATAAGCCGATTTTGACTGATTCCGGCGGTTTCCAGGTCATGAGCCTTACCGGCTTGCGCAAGCTGACGGAAGAAGGTGTAACTTTCAGCTCCCATGTTGACGGCAAAAAGTTTTTTCTGAGCCCCGAAGAATCAATCAAAATCCAACACAAGCTCGATTCCAACATTACTATGTGTATGGACGAATGCGTCAAACTGCCGGCGCCGCATGATAAGGTCGAAAAATCCATGGAGATGTCCATGCGCTGGGCCCGCCGCAGCCGCGATGCTTTTATTGATCGCGAAGGTTATGGAATTTTCGGCATCCAGCAGGGCGGCGACTATGAAGACTTGCGCGGACGTTCGGCCGAAAAGCTGAAAGCCGTCGGTTTTGACGGCTATGCCATCGGCGGCCTTGCGGTCGGCGAAGGGCAGGAAACCATGTTTCGGGTTTTGGATTATGCCCCCGGCATGCTGCCGGAAGACAAGCCGCGTTACCTGATGGGGGTCGGGCGCCCCGATGATATTGTCGGCGCAGTTTTGCGCGGGGTAGATATGTTTGACTGCGTCATGCCGACCCGCAGCGGCCGGACGGCCCAGGCCTTTACGGCCCGCGGCCCGGTCAATATCCGCAATGCCCGCCACCGTGAGGATCCAAGGCCTTTGGAGGCAGAATGTGACTGTCCCCTTTGCAAAAACTATTCCCGTGCTTATATTCATCATCTGCAAAAGTGTAACGAAATTTTAGCAGTTATGCTGTTAACCTGGCACAATATAAGATACTATCAGCGCCTGATGCAGGGAATCCGCCGGGCTTTGGCCGAAGACAAACTGCAGGAATTTGCCGCCGGATTTTATCAGCGGCAGGCAGAAGGCGATATCCCGGAGATATAAAATGGAAAAATGCAGTACCCAGAGCGTAGAACAGTTTGTCGATTCTTTCCGGCAGGAGAACCGGGGAGCCGGACTGCGGGTGTTCGTCGCCGGCGGGTCGCGTTCCGGGAATGATAAGATTTATGTTGACGAATGTTATAATCTGGGACGCCAAATTGCCAAAATGGATTTCCGGCTCGATTTCGGACTTTCCAGCTCCGGAATTATGGGAGCGGTGGCCCGCGGCGTTTTGGACGGCTGGAACAAAAAGCAATGCGCCGGCGCACCGATACAGGGCATAACCACCAAAGAATATTACAGCCTTTATCAAACCGATGAAATTCTGAGTCAGATTGAAGATGTTATCGTTGCCCAGACTCTGGAAGAACGCAAACAAAAACTGCTTGATGCCGATTTTGTGGTCTTTGCGCCCGGCGGCGTCGGAACTCTGGATGAGCTGGCCTATGACTGCGTTGCCATGCAGGATGGTTTTTTGCAGATAAAACCGTTTATTCTCTACAATGTTGAAGGCTATTTTCACCACTTGGTTGAGTTTTTGAAAAGTATTGCCGCCAACGGATTCGCTGACCCCATCCCTTTTATTGTCGTTGATAACAGCTACGAGCTGGGGATTGTGTTCCGTCTGCTCAAATGCCGTTATAAAAAAGGAAATACCACGACCGAGGCTTATGCCGCTACCCGGCAGCTTATTTATGAATTGCCGTATTTTATCCGTCAAAAAGATGCCACTCCCGAAAAGCATATTGAAGAAATGGTCAGAGAGATGACGGAACTCAGTCTCCATGGTACTGCGGCGGAACGTTGCGACCTGGCTAATGAAATCGAACGTGCGTATCTTGAAAAAGAAATTGAGCGAATGTATGACCGCCTGGCCAAAACCGGCCGCGATACCGCCGTCGTCAGCGATAAGCTGACAAAACTCCGCCAGATGCAGAAAGAGAATAAGCAAAACAAATAGGAAAAGGAAGGGAGAAAGCTATGTTTGCAGTCGTAATGGCTTTTCTCGCGCCAATTCTCCATTCCAGCTGCAATCTGTTAGATTCTCATTTTGCCAATAACCTCATCAAAAGCAACAGCGCGATTATTTTTTATAATTCTCTGACGAATGTCGTGGCCATTCCTTTTTTGCTGCTGTTTGGCCTGCCGCAGCCGATAAGCTGGGAATTGCTTCCTTTTTTATTGATTATTGCTGCTACCGAAACTTTTTATCTTCTTCCCTACTATCATGCCTTGCGCAAAATTGACACTTCGGTCGCCAGCGCCCTGTTTTCGCTGGCCAATGTCCTGATACCGGTTCTGGCCTGGTTTTTGGTCGATGAACGGCTCCGCCTTTCGCAGTATTTCGGTTTTGGGGTGATTGTTGCCGCCAGTGTCGTCTTGAATATTGACAGCCCTCGCCGGATTAAAGTCAATGCCGCTTTCTGGCTGATGTTGATGGTATCGGTTATGCTGGCAGTTCAGTCCGTTTGCTACAAATACGCCATTGAGAATTTGGACTGGGTGACGGCGGTGTTTTATACCCTGGTGCTTTCAACATTGATGAGCTGTGCCTTTCTGCTTCTGCAAAACAGCCGCCGGAATATTGTGCGGGCATTTCCGGTTTATCGGAAAAACTTTCGTTATTTTTTGCTTAATGAAGTCATCTATCAGGCCGGCGAAATTCCGTCTATGTTTGCCCTGTCGCTGTTGCCGGTGGTCGCGATTGAGGGCATTAACGCAACCCAGCCGATTTTTGTGCTGCTGTTTGGTGTCTTGCTGCATCGCTTTTACGGTGACCGTTTCAAAGAAAGCGTGCATCCGCGCCATATTTTGAAAAAACTGTTGTGTTTTGCCTTAATCATTTGGGGCGTTGTTCTGATATTGGCATAAAAGCGTTTACAACCTTTTGCGGTTTTGCTATACTGCCGCGGTATGTGTTAAAGGCGGGTAAAATGACCGATAATGTATTTAAGTTTTTGTGGAAATATCTTTCCAAATTGAAATTTTTGTTCTTTGCCGTTCTGTTGTCGGTTATTTTCGGCGAAGCCTGTGTCCGGATTGCGCTTTATTACGCCTCTTTGATTGTTGAGGCGTTGTCTTCTTCGCAGCCGCATGACGAGGTTTTGCGAGCCGCTTTGGGCTTTGCCGGATTAACGGCGGTCTTCTTGTTTTTAAAAGGGGTCCTGCTTAATGCGGTTATCTTTATTGAAGCCCGTTTTCTGCCAAAATACAATACCTATGTTGCCAAAGACCTGTTCAATTATGCGCATAAACACTCTACCGCGTTTTTTGCCGAAGAAATGGCCGGGAATATTTCCTCCAAAATCAAGACCATTATCGATAACAGCTACTATATTTATTACAATCTGCTCTGGGGGTTTGTCTCGCCGCTGGTTGCGCTGGTTATCAGTTTTGCCTTTATCTGGAACATCAACTGGGAACTGGGGCTGCTGATGCTGATATTGAATTGCCTGTTGATTGCCCTGATTTATGCCTTGAGCAAAAAACTTGCCCCTTATTCCGAAACCCGTTCGCGGCTGATGTCCGAAGCCAACGGCGGATTGGTTGACAGTATCACCAATGCCTCGCTGGTCAAAAATTTCAGCAATTTTACTTCCGAAAAAAGCCGTTATTTTCGCGAAATGCGCAAGGCTGCCGAAGCCGACCGGATAGAAACCGTTCAGTTCGGCAAGATATTTTTGACTCAGGGCGTCTGCCGCGCGGTTATGGAAGCGGTTTTTTATGCCCTTCCGATTTGGTATTGGTATCGCGGAGAAATTAACGTCGGTCAGTTTGTGCTGATTCAAAGCCTGATTGTCACCTTAAGCGGCCTGTACAGTATGCTTTCGATGCAGTTTATGCAGTTTTTCAAACTTTACGGCGGTATCCGCGACGGCTTAAAACTGCTGTCCCGCCCGCGTGAAGTTGTCGATATGCCCGGAGCCGCGAAATTGAAAATAACCAAAGGCGACATCTGTTTTTCGCATATTGATTACCATTATAAGGGGGCTGAACCTTTGTTTGCGGATTTTAACCTGCAAATCGGCGGTGGGGAAAAAGTTGGTCTGGTCGGGCGTTCCGGCTCCGGAAAATCGACGCTGATCAAACTTCTTTCCCGTTACTACGATTTGCAGGCCGGCGAGATATGCATCGACGGGCAGAATATCGCCAAGGTCACGCAGGATTCTCTCCGCCGTCAGATTGCCCTGATTCCGCAAGACCCCAGCCTGTTCAACCGGACGATTATGGAAAATATCCGCTACGGCAACCTCAAAGCTTCGGACGAAGAGGTCTATGAAGCCGCCCGCAAAGCCTATTGCCATGATTTTATTAAGGCGCTGCCCAAAGGTTACGACAGCAAGGTCGGAGAAAGGGGGGTAATGCTTTCCGGCGGCGAGCGGCAGCGAATAGCCATCGCCCGGGCAATTCTGAAAAATGCTCCGATTCTGATCTTGGACGAAGCGACCTCGGCGCTCGACAGCGAAAGCGAGCGCTATATTCAGGAATCATTGCGCAACCTGATGCAGGGCAAAACCGTGATTGCCATTGCTCACCGGCTCTCAACGCTGAAGGAAATGAACAAGCTGGTGGTGATGGAACACGGCAAAATCACAGAGCAGGGCAGCCATGCCGTTTTGTTGCGCAAGAAAGGTATTTACAGCAGTTTTTATGATTTGCAGTCTTCCGGCTTTTTGAAAATGGAAAATGATTAAAAAAAACAGCAGCTTTGGATTTGCCGCTGCCGTTCTTTTATCTCCTCAAGCCACGGATTTGAACAAATCCTTTATCTTGTCCAAAAAGCCTTTGCTTTCCGGTTGGCAGCTGTCGTCTTTGCTGATGCTGCGAAATTCCTCCAGCAGCTCTTTCTGCCGGGCAGTCAGGTTAACCGGCGTTTCGACCCGCAGCCGGACAAACAAATCGCCGCGGTTTTTGGAGCGCATCACGGTCATTCCCTGATTTTTAAGGCGGATTTGCTGATCGTTTTGCGCACCCGCCGGTATCGAAAGCTCAATTTTTTCTCCGTCGACCGCCGGAATTTCGAGCTTGCCGCCGAGAGCTGCGCAAGTCATCGAAACCGGAATCTGGACATATAAATTGGCACCTTCGCGGCTGTAAAGCTTATGCTGCCTGACGCTGATAAAAACATACAAGTCGCCGTTCGGGCCGCCGTGCAGGCCGGCCTCGCCGCCGCCGCCGATACGCATCCGGGTATTATCCTCAATTCCGGCCGGTATTTTGACTTTGATGGTTTTTTCTTCGCCGATGACCCCGGCGCCTTTGCACTCTTTACAGGCTTCTTTAATAATCCGCCCTTTGCCGCGGCATTTGGGACAAGTCGTTTCGACAATAAAGAAACCGCCCTGCTGTTGGCGGATTTTACCGCTGCCATGGCAATCCGGGCAAATTTCCGGTTCTTTGCCGTCGGCCGTTCCATGTCCGTGACAGGCTTCGCAAACTTTGGTCGAGGGAATTTTAATCTCTTTTTCTACCCCGAAAAACGCCTCTTCCAGCGTGATTTCCATATTGTAACGCAAATCCGCCCCGGCTTGCGCATAAGAACGCTGCTGGCCTCGCCCGCCGCCCATAAAATCGGAAAATATATTCTCGAAAATATCCGAGAAACCGCCGGCGCCAAAATTGAACTCAAATCCGCCAAACGGATTTCCGCCTCCCATGCCGCCGTTTTTGAATGCATCGTGCCCATACCGGTCATAAGCTGCCCGTTTTTGCTCGTCTTTCAAAACCTCATAAGCCTCATTAATTTCTTTGAAGTGAAGTTCTGCCTCTTTGTTGCCGGGGTTGCGGTCGGGGTGATATTTCATTGCCAGCCGCCGGTATGATTTTTTCAGTTCGTCGCCGCTACAGTCTCGGCTGACTTCCAATAGCTCGTAATAGTCTTTTTCGGTGGTCATAATTCTTCAGCTCTGTTATTTTCTTGCAAGTTAATTAGTATTTAGGGTTTTGCGTTGGCAAAGTCAAGTTTTTATGCTTAATCCCTGCAAAATAGGGCTCTTTAATTAATTTTTCAGTTTTTGTGCCTAAACTGATGATAATCTCATTGTCTGGAGCTTGGGAATGAAAAAATTTTTGTTATTGTTTGTGGGAATTGTTCTGATGAGCGGCGGCTGCTACTTGTTTGCACCAAACCAAGAAGAAAAATTTGTGAATCTGCTTTTTTATAAACCGCTAATTCCCATTTCTTCAATAGCCAGAGAAACATATCTAACCCCAAAAAGTTTAAAGTTTTCAAATTCGATTTTATATAAAAAAGGGGATACTCACGCAGACGGTTGGACAATACAAAAATGTTTTTTGCAGGAAAATAAACAAGATTATATTGTTTTAAAATGTCGTTTTGATAATCCGGTTACCCATAAAACGCAAACCAGTATCAATAAGTTTCAAATTTCCGAATGTGTCGAAAACATATATTGTGCAAACTACCGCTGGTTAGTGGAACTGATTGAATATGAACAAAATAATTTAAGAAGAAGTGGTGAAATTTATGGTATAGAATAGGCTGTATTTTACCCCAGCCTATTCTGTTAAAATTATTTTTTTAATAAATCAGCAGTCCATCTATTTCTCTCTTCAGAGATTCCTTTCCTATGATATTCCGCGAGCATTCCATCTACGGAATTAGAATTTACGGCATTTATGAATTTTTTGAATTGATTATCAAATTTTGTAGCGCCAAGATTGTATACCATATCTAAAATTGCTAACTGTTTTTCATGATTTAATTCATCATAATTTTTTATTATATTTTTTATAACCGGAATATCTTTTAATACATGTTCTGTGTGCAAACGTTTTTCTTCTTTTGAATCTATGTATAAATCACTTAAATCCCTAAAGTAGCTCGCCTTATAATTATGTGTATCTGTGGCATTTTTTTTATTTGCTTTAGTCCAATTTTCTAGCTTATTAAAATTATCTATTTTTTCTTGTTTGGTTGCAATATTGCCGCTTTTCTTACTTCTAAAATTTATTTTGTCGAAAGTTTCAAAAGTATTAATATTTTCACCCCTTCCAATAGTTTTTATATATTTAGGGTCAAGATAAACATAATTGGGATTTCCCTCACTTTTATAAGCGTCATCATAGTGTTGATCTATCAGCTTTTGATATTTAGGTAAAAAAGAGGTGTTTGTCTCACCGGGATTTGAAGCCAAATTTGATGTCGGTTGACGATTGCTTGTTTGCGGTTTATTCTCAGAAGCTGATAACGAATTTGATGAGCTTTTATTAATAAGGCTTTCCCGATTCTCCAACAAATTATTGCTGCTAAAATTATAGCTTTTTTTCGCTTTGTCCGCAGAAGATTCATTATCCCTATCCCACTCGTCTTTTTCTTCTTGATAATGTCTTTTTTCTTCGTCTTCGGGGTCATCTTGAATAATATATTGTATTAAATTAGACATTTTTTTATCCTTTCATTTGATTAAAATTTAAAAACAAAAAAACCTGAAGAAAATATCTTCAGGTTTTTAACATACTTGTCCCTCGTGACAGTTAATTTTACACCAAAATGAAAAACAATTTTCAAGTATAAAAAAATGTATTAACAGCTTTAAGTGGTACATGCCTCCGCAAAAAACCCCGGAAACAAATTATTTCCGGGGTTTTTGAATTTTCAAACAAGATTGTTATTTGACTTCTTCAAAGTCAGCATCAACCACCTTGTCGTCTTTCGGCTGCTCGCTGGCGGCAGCTTCCGGACCGGCGGCATTGGCAGCTTGCGCGGCCTCGGCCTGCTGTTTATACATTGCCTCGCCGAGTTTGAGAGAAGCCTGCATCAAAGCTTCGGTGCGCTCTTTGATGTTGGCGGCATCATCTGCTTCCATCGCCGATTTCAAAGTCTTGATGGCTTCTTCAATCTGCCCTTTGTCGGCGGCGCTGATCTTATCGCCGTTTTCCTTCAGGGTCTTTTCGGTGGTGTGAATCAGGGCTTCGGCCTGATTGCGAACCTCGACCAACTCTTTTTTCTTCTTGTCGGCTTCGGCGTTGGCTTCGGCGTCTTTAACCATTTTTTCAATGTCGGCGTCAGACAAACCGCCGGAAGCCTGAATCCGAATGGCCTGTTCTTTGTTGGTTGCCTTGTCTTTGGCCGATACGTTTACAATACCGTTGGCGTCAATATCAAAAGTAACCTCAATCTGCGGCATGCCGCGCGGTGCCGGCGGAATACCAACCAAATCAAACTGCCCGAGCAGCTTGTTGTCGGCAGCCATTTCGCGCTCGCCCTGGAAAACGCGGATGGTAACGGCAGTCTGACCGTCATCGGCCGTTGAGAAAACTTGCGATTTGCGGGTCGGAATTGTCGTGTTGCGATCAATTAACCGGGTGAATACGCCGCCCAGGGTCTCAATACCCAAAGACAGCGGGGTAACGTCTAGCAGCAAAACGTCTTTAACGTCGCCCATCAAAACGCCGCCCTGAATAGCCGCACCGACGGCAACGACTTCATCGGGGTTAACGCCTTTATGCGGTTCTTTGCCAAAGATTTCTTTAACTTTTTCCTGAACTTTCGGCATACGGGTCATGCCGCCGACCAAAATGACCTCGCTGATGTCCGCGGCCTTCAGGCCGGCATCGGCCAAAGCTTTCTTGCAGGGTTCAATCGTGCGGTCAATCAAATCTTCGACCAAAGATTCGAGTTTGGCGCGGGTCAGTTTGATGTTCAGGTGTTTCGGACCGGTCGCGTCAGCCGTAATGAACGGCAGGTTGACCTCGGTCTGGGTGGTCGAAGACAATTCAATCTTGGCCTTTTCGGCAGCTTCTTTCAGGCGCTGCAAAGCCAAACGGTCATTTTTCAGATCAATGCCGGATTCTTTTTTAAATTCTTCAGCTAAGTAGTTGACAATTCTCTGGTCAAAGTCTTCACCGCCGAGGAACGTATCCCCGTTTGTAGACTTAACTTCAAAAACGCCGTCGCCGATTTCCAAAATCGAGATATCAAACGTACCGCCGCCCAGGTCATAAACGGCAATCGTCCCGGACGTTTTCTTGTCCATGCCGTAAGCCAAAGCCGCAGCCGTCGGTTCGTTAATGATACGCAAAACGTCAAGTCCGGCAATTTTGCCTGCGTCCTTGGTTGCCTGACGCTGGCTGTCGTTAAAGTAAGCCGGAACGGTAATGACGGCCTTCTCAATTTTTTCGCCCAAATAGCTCTCGGCATATTCTTTAATTTTTTGCAGTACAATCGCTGAAATCTGCGACGGCGCATATTTTTGCCCCTTGACTTCTACCCAGGCATCGCCGTTGTCGCCCGGAATAATTTTAAACGGAACCAGGCTTTTGTCCTTGGCTACTTCCGGAGAATCATACCGGCGCCCGATTAAACGCTTGATTGCGAACAGCGTATTTTCCGGATTGGTAACGGCCTGACGCTTTGCCGGAAATCCGACCAGGCGTTCATTATCCGTAAAAGCCACCATCGACGGGGTTGTCCTTGCCCCTTCGGTGTTTTCCAGAACCTTGGCTTCTCCGCCTTCCATAACGGCAAAGCAGGAGTTTGTCGTACCAAGGTCAATACCAATTACTTTATTGCTCATATTTTATCACCCTTCTTCAATTTTCTAAAAGTGTATCGTTGTTTATTGCTATACACTTATATAGGTAGGGCAAATTTTAGATGCAAGCCTTGGAAGAATTTTTTTGAAATTTTTTAATTTTGCGAATGTCAGCGGGAAACAACCGTATAGCCGTTGTTGCCGTCCACGGCGCTGTTGGCATATCCGAAATCCGTCGAATTCATGGAATGAATGCGGAAAAGCGTTTCGCCTTGTTCAACCCGGTCGCCGACTTTTTTGAGCAAATCCAGTCCGGCCCCCGGATTCTGCGAAGCCCCGGCCAAAACGCCGATACGGTTAATTCTGGTGTTGTCTATACTCTCTACATATCCGCTTTCTGCGGCAACAATGTCGCGGGTCAGATGTCCGAGCGTCGGCTGCGGCGCCTTGCCCTGGGCGTGAATAATCCGATTCATGCTTTCAAGCGCCCGTCCGGAATTTAGAATTTCTTTTGCCACAAAATACCCTTGCCCGCCGCGCAGCTTGGGGTCAAAATCAATAATCCTTCCGGCCAGGAACAACGACTTTTCGCGCAAATCCTGCGGAGCGTCATCTTTGTTGCGCAAGACTTTCATCACGTCGCGGGCTTCCAAAACTGCTCCGATGCCGTTGCCAATCGGCTCACTGCCGTCGGTAATGACCGCATCGACCTCAATCCCCATCTGGTCGCCGACATATTCAATCAGCTTGCGCAACCGCATGGCGTCTTGTGTGCTTTTAATGCGCGAATTGGGGCCGACGGGAATATCAATTACCAAATGCGTAATCCCCATGGCAATTTTAATTGCCAGGATAGAAGCAACCAAATGCTGCTGCTGGGTAATGCCGATTTGCCGTTCTACCGAAGAAATCAACCGGTTGGCCATGGCAATTTGCAGCCCGCTGTGGCAAACCAGAGCGCCGCGGTTTTCGCGGATAAGCTTTTTGAGCAACGTCTCGTCCAAATCGACATTGGCCAAAACGCTCATGGTGTCGGCCACCCCCGCGCAGGAACTCAGCGACCGGGAAGCCGTTTTGGGAATAGGCAGGCCGTAAGCCGCTACAATCGCGGTAATGATAATATCGGTTTTGTTGCCGGGAATGCCGCCCAGGCAATGATGATCGACCACAATTCCTTCGTTGTCCCAGTTAATAACCTGGTTTCCGACCAACGCTTCCGTCAGCGCCAGCACTTCCGGCGGCGTCATAAAAGAACCAGAAGCCACCAGAAAAGAGGCAATATCCATGTTGGAATAGCGGCGGTTGGCAATATCGGCGATAATTCCGCCATATTCCGCCGGACTGAGAATATTACCGGCAATTTTGCGTTTGATAGAACTGATGCTGGGCGGCGGGGGTGTCAGGGCCAGGGTAATGTTGGAGCCTTCAGGCAGGTTAAGAAGGCTGAAAGCTTCCGTATTTAGCGCCAGTTGTTCGGGGCTGACCAGATTTTCATCATCGACGATATTTAAAAAGGCGTATATCGGCTTTGCTCCGCCGTGAATTTCTACCTTGGTCATAAATTTGATGTCTTCCAGTTTGTAGGCAACGCAATCTTTGTGAAGATATGCAATATTTTCATTAAAAGAATTAATCGGTAGATGTTTTAACGTCAGCATTGCCATTCCTGAAGATTTCTTACATTTCCTTAAAATATCATGTTTTTATTTATTATTGGTTAATGCTTTTTCCAGAGAAAACCGGCAGGTCTTTTCAACGGAATATTGTTTTTGCAAAAAAAAGCCTCCCGAAGGAGGTTTTTTTTATTTCTGTTCAATAGCCAACGTATTAATTCGCGGCTTGGTATGGGTTAAAATGCTGATGACTTTGACCAGTTCGTTTTTGAGTTCTGAACGGGAAACCACAATGTCGACCATGCCGTGTTCCTTAAGGTATTCGGCGCGCTGAAACCCTTCCGGCAGCTTTTCGCGAATGGTTTGCTCAATCACCCGCGCTCCGGCAAAACCGATAACGCAGCCTTTTTCGGCAATATGCACGTCGCCGAGCATTGCAAACGAAGCCGAAACCCCTCCGGTCGTCGGGTCGGTCAGAATTGAGATAAACGGCAGTCCTTTTTCTTTTACCATATTAATGGCGGCTGTCGTACGGGCCATCTGCATCAGGGACAAAATGCCTTCCTGCATTCTGGCGCCGCCCGAAGCCGTAACCGCAATCAGCGGATAATTCCCCTTCATAGCGATTTCTGCGGCTTTGACGATACCTTCGCCGACCGCGGTTCCCATTGAACCGCCCATAAAAGAAAAATCCATTGCCGCAACAACGCAGTTAATGCCACCGATTTCGCCTTGGGCAACCTTGATTGCATCTTCGTTTCCGGTTGCTTTGCGATAAGCCTTCAGGCGGTCGGTATATTTTTTTGAATCCTTAAAATTAAGCGGATCTTCTTTGGTTCTGGGCAGAGTGACCTCATTATATTCGCCATTGTCAAAAAGCATTTTTAAGCGCTTGTCAATATACAAACGCAAATGATGCCCGCATTTGGTACAAACATAGCTGCTTTTTTTCAACTCTTTGGAAAACAGCATCTGCCCGCAATTAGGGCACTTGGTCCAAAGGTTGTCGGCAATTTCTTTGGTCGTTGTTTTTTTTACTTTCGGTCGAACGAAATCTGTAAGCCAATTCATAATTTTAAACCATTTCTGTTAAAACAAACGGGAGAAAGATTGGTTAATCTTTGTCTGCCGGAGCGGCTTTAGACGGTTTAAACCAGTTTTTCATTTTTTCTCCAAAGGTTGGTTTTGGCGCCTGAGCCTCTTTGGCTTTGATATTTTCCAAATCTTCATGCAGGCCTTCCATCTCCCGAACCAACTTTTGCTGTTCTTTGTTCAGTTTTTTGCATTGTTTCTTATGCTGGCGCAAAGCCTTGCGAACCGGGGCATAAGACATCCAGGAAAACAGGTTTCCGAGAAAAAAGCCGAAAGCGATGAAAAAGACAATGGCCACGCTGAGCGAAACCGTAACCTCAAACGCAAACGGCCACAGGCTGAAAGTCGCCAAATCATTATTTACAAAAGCAAATACAAGAACAACAACCAGCACCGGCAGACCGATAAGCGTTTTGAGCAAAGGCATCTTTTACATCCTTTCGGCAGATATGTTTAATTTTTTTTGTTCAGAAGTTCAAACAACTGCTTTCCGATTTTGAAATGCGGGATTCTTCTTTCTTCCACTTCGACGCGTTCGCCGGTTCTCGGATTTTTGGCAATGCGGGAACTGCGGTTGCGGACAGAGAAAGCCCCAAAACCTCTGAATTCGACTCTTTCGCCTTTGGCCAGAGCTGAAATAATGCTGTCAAAGACAACGGCAACAATTCTTTCAACGTCCTTAAGCATCAGATGCGGATTTTTAGCAGCAATTTTCTCAATTAATTCAGATTTAGTCACTTCAATTACCTCTGTTTTTTATTATTCATTATCACGATTTCAGTTTAAACTAACTTTTTTTCTACAATAAATCAATATCGCAATTTACAAAAAAGCAAATTTTTATTGCATACTTATCCCATAAATTTTGAGAAATCAAGCGTAAACGGCATTTCAAGCCCGAATGCAGATATTTCGGCCATAAAAAAAGCCTCCGTTTGGAGGCTTTTTTTATGGCGCGCCCGGCGGGATTCGAACTCACAACCTTCTGATCCGTAGTCAGATGCTCTATCCAATTGAGCTACGGGCGCATAATATTCCGTAACACAGATGCTTTAATAACCCTTTTAATTTTTTTTTGCAAGCAAAATTTTTAATAATTTAAAAGAATTTTAAACTATTTCCGCTAAACATTGAAAAAACAAATAAGATATTTAAGGCCGGATTGAATTTACCACTTGTTTTTTTGTAAAAAAAACATTACAAAAGAAAAAGCTGAAGTCCAATAATCGGCAAAACGCAACATCGGGTTTTTTATAAAGGTAAATCAGTATAATGAAAAAAACAGCAATCAGATTATCCTTAACCGCCATCTCCGCAATGATAATGAGCGGCTGCAGCTTTACGTCGGACGCTTTGTTCCCTTCTTTGCTCGGCTCGGATTCTCAGGAGGAAATGGCCGCAAGTGGAGATTTCAAAGCCACCGGAGCCGCGCTTCCGGAACTTGGATCGACAAATTTTGAACCGGTCGAAGTTTCCGAAGGCAGCAATACCGGAACTTTTGTCGGGCAAAAGGTTGTCGGCTTCCGTAACGAACTAAACCAGCTGCAAAAGTCAATCCGCGCTTATAATGAAGAATTGCAAAAGGTTCGGACTTCCGTCATCAATAATGCTATGCAGTATCACAAAACCATTGGCACCATTGAGGCCAAGCTCCAAGTCGGAACCACCCCCGGAAACCCCCAGATGTTTACGCTTTTGCAAAGTGCCCAAAATAACATTCAGACCATGAATGCCAATACCATTGCTCTGGAGCGTTTGTCTTCAAAGGTAACGTCCGATTCTGCAATGACGACATATCTGCTGGATTCAATCCGGGCGGCCTACAGCGTCTCTGGAGCCGTTGATGAAGATCATCGCCAGTTGCGGATTTTGGAAAATGAGACCAATCAGACTTCTATTCTGATCAACAGCCTGTTGAACGAGGTCAACAGCGATATCAGCCGCCAGCGCCAGTATATTGAAAGCGCCAAAAACAATATTGTGGATTTGAGCGAAGCGATCAAAGTCGGCAGTTACGGTGTTAATAATGTTCCTTTCTCTGCTGTCAGCAATGTCCGTTCTTCCGCCTATGCCCCGGTTTCGTCCGCAGTTGCTTCCGGAAAACCGCTGTTTACGGCGAAATTTAACAAAAGCAACGTAAACTACCATGATGGACTGCGTCAGGCTGTTCGCCAAGCCCAGTCGGCAAAACCTTCGGTTCGGTTTAATGTTGTGGCCGTATCGCCGGTTGGCGGCAGCCAGTTGAGCAAGAAAAATGCTCAAAATCATGCCGGTACCATTTTTAAGGAAATGGTGGAAATGGGTGTCGGTGCCGATCGCATCAGCCTTTCGGCACGCAGCAGCGATGAGGTTGCTTCTTCCGAAGTGCAGATTTTTGTAAAATAAATTCGGCTGTTTCAAAAAAAAGCCTCCGGGATTCCCGGGGCTTTTTTTATGTCATATCGTTGAATTTATATTTTTTTTAATATTTTATTGATACTGTCAAATAAACAAATTTCTGCCCCGAGGTATATTTCATTATGCATTCTGTTCATGCCCTCATTGTCGATTTGACACTAATAACCATTTATGCCGGAATCACGACGCTGATTTTCAAAAAACTGAAACAGCCGATGGTTTTAGGATATCTGCTGGCAGGAATTCTGGCCGGTCCGTATTTTAATTTTGTCCCGACCGTGACGGATAATGAAAATCTCGGCATGTGGGCGGAAATCGGAGTTATTTTTTTGTTGTTTGGGCTGGGATTGGAATTCAGTTTCAAAAAAATGCTCAATGTCGGCAAAGCTGCCATGATAACCGCCATGATTAACATTTTGTTTATGCTCTTTCTGGGATATAACGTCGGGCTGCTTCTGGGCTGGACAGTCATGGACAGCTTCTTTCTCGGCAGCATGATTTCAATGTCTTCAACCACCATTATCATCAAAGCTTTTGATGACCTGAATGTTAAGCGGCAAAAATTTACGGATTTGGTTTTTGGCGTTTTGGTTGTTGAAGATATTGTCGGAATTTTGATGCTGGTTTTGTTGCCGACAATCGCCCTCGGAAGCACGATAAACGGTACGGAGCTGGCTGTCAGTACCGCTAAGTTGGTTTTTTTTCTGGTATTGTGTTTTATTATCGGAATTTATATGGTTCCGACTTTCTTAAAAAAGGTCGAACCGCTGATTAATGATGAAATGCTGCTCGTTATTGTTATCGGCATGTGTTTTGGAATGGTTTTGTTAGCCACGTCTTCCGGTTTTTCTGCGGCTTTGGGGGCTTTCCTGATGGGTTCGATTCTGGCGGAAACCGGTTTAATCCATCGTATTGAAACAACAATTAAACCGTTAAAGGATTTTTTTGGCGCCGTGTTTTTTGTTTCGGTGGGAATGATGGTTGACCCTTCCATGTTTGTCAAATATGCTTGGCCGATTTTTCTGATCACTTTGGTTGTTATTTCCGGAAAAGTATTTTTTTCCTGCTTTGGTTTCATCATTTCGGGGCAGGGGCTGAAAACTTCGGTTCAGGGCGGATTCTCGCTGGCCCAGGTTGGCGAATTTGCTTTCATTATTGCCAGCCTGGGATTAGGTTTGGGGGTTATTGACGCCAAGGTCTACCCGATTATTGTGGCGGTTTCGGTAATCACAACTTTTCTGACGCCGATGATGATTCGCTCTTCGGCTCCGGTGTATCGTATGTTGGAAAAGGTTTTTCCCGATTCCTGGAATCGCTATGTGGAACAAAGCCGTAAAGCCGCGCCGGAGAGCAAAATTGAGGAGCAGCGCTGGAAGTTGTTGTTTAAGAGTTATTTTTTGCGCTTAAGCCTTTTTGCCATGATTTTGTATACGGTTCTGGGGTTGTCGGTTTATTTTCTGCAGCCATGGGTCATGCGCCTGTTGCCCGGTTTGCCCGGAAAGCTGATTATGACTCTCGGAACCCTTTTGCTGATGGCTCCTTTTTTGAAGGCGTTAATCGGCTGGGAAACGATTCTGCCCAGTTTCGTCAAAGGAAAGATAGCGTCTTTCTTCTGCCGGATTGTTCCGGCCAAAAATCGGGAAGACGTCAAAAAATCAGTTATCAAAAAACTTGAAGAAAAAATCAGTTTTTGTTCGGTGATGGAAGAAGTCGAAAACGAAAAAGACTTTTTTATCTCCAACAATAGAATTGCCGCCTTGTATTATAAACTCTGGAAAGCCAGAAGAATTAACCGTTTGCCGCTGATTGTCCTGACTAGTTTCCGGCTGATTTTGGTTGCTTTTTTTATTGTGACGGTTGTCCATCAGTTTTTAACGGAAGACACCAGGGTAACTTTGCTGCTGGCCGTATTGTCAATTTTTCTGCTGTCTCAGTCGCGGTGGCTTTTGAGCCAGTATATGAAAATTGAAAGCCAGTTTCTCGAAAATCTGAACGGTTACAAGCATCACGCGTCCGAAAAAGAAGAACCGTCCGCTGTTGCGGAAGAAAAGTGAATGTTTTAGGCTGATAAAATCAGACCGGCGAGAAAATAAACAATCTAGGCCGCGAGCCAGGCGATTGAACATTGGAGCAAAACAACCAATTAGATAAAAGCTTAAGATAACGCTGACTTGGTCTTCTCTGAAAAAAGACATCACAATCTGGTGTCTTTTTAATCAAAATGGCGGATAGAGAGGGATTACTCTGCGCTGCGCTTGAGTTGCACAGGCGCTCATTCACTCCGCTCACCGGCGTTCTCCCGCCCGCCTTTCGCTGGTAGTCGAACCCTCTTCCCTAGGGTTCAAATCCAACTCCCCTCATCATTATCAGTAAACCCCGCACAAGGCGGGGCTTACTGATAATGGCGGATAGAGAGGGATTCGAACCCTCGGTACCCTTTGGGGGTACACACGATTTCCAATCGTGCGCCTTCGACCACTCGGCCATCTATCCAAATCATGAACATGCTTATATCGTAAACAAATTCGTTTTGCAATAGTTTTTTATTGAAATGTTTGCAAGATTTATTTATAAAGGCTTCAGGTTGTCAGCGTAGCTCACCAGGATAGAGCGACGGTTTCCTAAACCGTAGGTAGCAGGTTCGAGTCCTGTCGCTGACGCCATTTTTTTTCAAGATGTCTCCCGGCCGAAATTTTTTTCATTTGCCTTTATGAACGCAATGCCGATGCGGTTCGCATTCCATGGCTTTGTCGCTGTCCGGCAGATTGTCCGCTTCTCCGTAATTATACATCGATTCGGCAAATTCGATTTCGTCGTCCAGACCGGGCGCCGGGTCAATCAGCCGCTCTTCGCGGATGGTTCTGATTTCAAAATCTTTTTCGTCGGTATCCTGGTAGTATTGTCCGGAATAATCTTTGATTTTTACATTTTTGAGTTCTTCTGTAATCATTTTTTGTCTCCCGTGATTGATTTGTCATATAAATAATCTTCGGAGCCTGTTTTTGAAGCATACAAAAATACCTCCCTTTGGGGAGGTATTTTCTTGCCGGGTCAGAGCAATGCATATTTTCCGTCATCGAAACGGCAAATATGAATAAACCCTCCGTTTTCGATTCGCGGACAGCTCACGCCCAAATAAGCCAACAACAAAGCGATTGTTCCGCCGTGTATGGAAATTCCGACGCAATCATATTGCCGGTTGCGAGCCAAATCGTCAAAAACCACAAAAATACGGTTTAGAACTTCTTGTTGACTTTCTCCTCCCTCAAAACGGATACCAAAATTTTCCCGATCCGGACGTATCCATTTTTCAAAAACCGCCGGCCACCGGTTCTGGACTTCATCAAAAGTCAAACCTTCCGCCAAACCGTAATGCGCTTCATGGAGATTTTCCCGGATTAAAAGCGGAATCCCGCAGGCTTCGGCAACGATTTTTCCGGTATGCCGCGCCCGGATCAGCGGGCTGCTGACAACGGCTTTGAGTTTTTTTTCCTTAAGCTGTCGTGCCAGTTGCTGCGCCTGTCCGATTCCGGTCAGGTTCAAATCAATATTGATTTGGCAGCCCTGCCAGATTCTTTTGTGATTGTTGTCGGTCTGTCCGTGTCTGAATACATAAAAATCCATCATGTCAAATAATTTAAACGTTAAAAACTGAATTTCTTCCCCACCATAGCGAACAATGTTCTTGATGGCAAGCAAAATCGAGAAAGCATTTGACTTGGTATAAAACGGCTGTTAAGATTTTGTTTGATTGGAGAGAATAAAAATGTGGCTGGAAGATGAAATATACGGCCATTTTGAAATTACCGAACCGGTTTTGAAGGAATTGTTGAACGCTCCGGAATTGCAGAGGCTCAAAGGAATTTCCATGGCCGGCTATTATCCCGGCTGTCCGGAATTCGGCAATCCCGAATACAACCGTTACAATCACAGCATTGGCGTTTTGCTTTTGCTGCGCAAATTCGGAGCGCCGTTGCCCGAACAAATTGCCGGACTGATACATGATGTTTCCCATTCCGCTTTTTCACATACCATAGACTATATAAGAAAAGATGCAGAAGGCGAAAAGACACATGACGGACAAGATAAGATTCATGACGGTTTTGTCCGTGCTTCCGGACTAAAAACAATTCTTGAGCGGCATGGATTTAACCCGGACGACATTTTGGATGACCGCAACTTTCCCCTGAAGGAAAACGAATTGCCCGATATTTGTGCTGACCGCTTGGACTATGCCGTCCGCCAAGGATATTACGATTATCATTATCTAAGCTTTGATGAAGTGCAAAAAATATGGAATGGCTTGGCTGTCTGTAACGGCTCTTTTGTTTTTGCCGATCTCAAAGCTGCCGGTCTCTATGCGCATACTTTTTGTAAACTGAATGAAATCGGCTGGTCCGGACTGTCAACCGCAGTAATGTTCTCCGTTTCCTCAGCAATGTTCCGCCGGGCTTTGGCGCAGGGATACGTCGAGTTCGCCGATTTCTATAATTGCGGCGATGCTTTTGTGATTGGAAAGATAGAACGGCATTTGTCCTATGATGCCGAGCTGTTGCGGCTTTACCGCTTATTGCAGCGTCCGGTTTCCGACTTTTGCAATTCATCCGCCTCCTGCCTGGAAACGCTTTACTGCAAAAACCGGATTGTCAATCCGTTAGTTTTGCAAAAAGACGGCAGCATGAAGCGCTATGCGGATATTGATGCGGATTATGCGGCGCAGATAAAAGGCCTGCCAAAATTTAAACAATATGGCGTTGCCTTAAAAGCGGAAGCGGATAAGATTGCCTGATATGATTATTGTCGGTCACAACGGTCAGTCGGAGCAGAAGTCAAGGGTTTTTAACGTACAGTCGAAAGGTTGTTCCTGTGGGCTGCAGGCATAAGCGCCAGCCTGGATGACCGGACTTTCGCTGTGAAAAGTCACCAGCCGCAGCTGACGGAATTTTTCACCGTCGACGGAAACAAAAAATATATAGTCTCCTTTCAGGCGTCGGACCCGAAACCATAAAACGTTTCCGCTTTCCGGGAGGTCGTGAACGGCCCAGTCGGAATTGCCGCGATGGGTAACAACGGTTCCGATTTGCGGTTTTCCGGCCTCGGCGGCCATCAGCCCCATTTTAATCCAATTACGTTCGTCCAGACGCAGCATCAAACCGCATTGCCGAAATCCAGAATAATCTCCAAACTGCCATTGCAGCGTTAAAGTGAAGTTTCCGTCCCGTGGCGTAAAAAAGAAATGCCCGTTGTCTTTGCGGACCTGATGCTGAACGCTTTGCCAAAAATCCGTCTGGGCTTCGGTGCTGATGGCCATTCCGGCGTCGCTGTACGCCAGTTTCCGGGGTTCGTTGAGCCATTCAAAGTCTTTCAGCACGTCAAGAAGCATCAAAAGTTCCTTATCGGTTCCTCTTTCAAAGCGGCAAGAGCCTTTTCAAGGTCTGGATCGGCTTTTTGCGGCGCTACGATTTTAAGTGTAATGATCTCGTCGCCCTGGCCGTTTTTATTTTTTATACCTTTTCCCTTCAGCCGCAGTTTTTCGCCGCTTGAAGCATACGGCGGGACAGAAACCATAACCTTTCCCGAAATCGTCGGAACCGTAACCTTGCCGCCCAGAACGGCTTCTTTAATGCTGATGGGCAGTTCCAGATTAATGTTAAGGCCGTCAGCCGTAAAATAAGGATGCGGTTCGACATGAACCGTAATCAAAACGTCGCCGTTCGGGCCGTTATTCGGCCCCGGCTGCCCAAGTCCTTTCAGGCGCAGCGTCTGCCCGTCGGTTGTTCCTGCCGGAATTTTGACGTTAATCGATTTTCCCTGCAGCATGACTGCTTTTTCGGTTCCCTGCACGGCCGAAAGAAAATCCAGACGCATGGTATAGGCCAGATCATCGCCTTTTCGCGGCCGCCGGGATGCCCCGCCAAAACCTCGTCCCCCGCCGGTAAACTGTGAGAAAATGTCATCGCCGAAGATGGAGGAAAAATCAAAGTTGCCTCCGCCTCCTTGAAAACCGCCGGCACCGAACGGGCTTTCGCCCTGATAGCCGCCATAAGTGCCGCCGCCAAAGCCTCCGGCACCAAAACCGGTCGGCTTGCCGTCGCAGTCAATTTCGTTGTTATCATATTTCTGACGTTTCTCTTTGTTGCCGAGAATGTCATAGGCACATGAAATTTCCTTGAATTTGTCCGCCGCTTCCTTGTTGTCTTTGTTAACGTCGGGATGATACTTGCGAGCCAGCTTCCGATAGGCGGATTTTATTTCCGCTTCGGTCGCATCTTTGGAAATACCCAAGACATGATATAAATTTTTATCCATTTTTCCCTAACTCTGTAAAAACTATGCTTTATAAAAATATATAGGAAGCTTGGAACTTTATTGCAAGATTGAAACTAGCGGCTGCTGCAGTAAAACGAGGCGCGGCGCCGGTTGTTTTTATAAAGATTTATTTTTTCAAGATAAGCGTTGCGGTTGCCGTGATCCTGACAATACATGGCCGCCAGCAGGGAAACCTCGTCTACGCGGACGTCCTGATATTCATAAACGACGCTGGAAGGCGTTTTTTCTGCCACAATGACCCGGTCAATAAATTTGCCGAAATCCAGTTGTTTGCCTTCCGGTTCGGAAACGGTCTTAATCGGTTCGGGTGCGGTGCAGCCGGCCAGGAATATAACCGCCAACAAAGGCAGCCACCGCCCCGCTTTATTGATTTTCCAATGCTTTAACATCTTTAAGCCTTCTCACTTTGGGGTGTTTGACCGCTTTGTTGACTTCTTCAAAAACTGACATCCCTTTAATTTCAATAACTCGCTGCCGCAGCTGAAGAATTTTTGTTGCCAGCTTGTCGATTGTAATTTTTTTCATAAGTTTTTCCTCGTTTTTTAAACTTATGGACATTCTACTACTTTTCGGTTAAGCAAAGATTAATGGTTATTTGAGTTCATCATAAATATCTTTGCCGGCTTTTTTCAAAATACGCAGAACTCGCTGATTTTTGCTGTCTTTGTTTCTTGAGTTTGAAAGCTTTTGCACCATTTGATATAATTTGCGGTTAAATTGCTGGTCCTGTCGCAGCCTGTTGACGTTTTCCAGCTCTTCTTCGTCATTGATTTTGAAATCGGCGACTGCTTTCAGCGTCGCCAGATAGGCAGCGTCTTTATCCGCAGCAAACTGTGCAGATGAGTTGTTGATATTGCACAATAAAATAAAAAACGCAAATATAAGTGCCCGCCGCATGGTTTACTCCTCTTGTTTTGTTGCATATATTTATATATACTAAATACGATTTTAAAATTTTTCTAGGGATAATCGGGCAAATGGGAAAAAATGTTTGGATACTGATAGATAATCGTGCCGGGAGCAACGGCCAGGCAAGAGGGATTGCCAAAGCTTTGGGCTGGCAGACTACGGAAAAAAACATTTCATATAATGGCTGGGCCAACTTGCCTAATCTTTTTTTGGGAGCGACTTTGCGCGGGGTTGAACCGCGCAGCCGTGAAACCCTGAAACCGCCTTTTCCTGATTTGGTCATTGCCGCCAGCCGGCGCTCGGCTCCTGTTGCTCGCTGGATTAAAAAGCGGACTTTCGGACAGGTGAAAATCGTACAGGTTATGCATCCCGGAAGTTGCGGCCTGAAAGATTTTGACCGTGTTTTTGTTTCCGATCACGACGATCATAAAAAGCATAGTCCGAATATTTTTTACGTTACCGGCTGCGCCCATCGCGTAACCCCCGAGACTTTAGCCGAAGGGCGTGAAAAATGGGAAAAGGAGTTTGCCGGGCTTCCCCGCCCGCTGACAGCGGTTATTGTTGGCGGAACTTTCAAAGGGCATGATTTTACGGTTGAAAATGCTCGCGAATTCGGTCGTCAGGTTCGGGAATATAAAGAAAAAATCGGCGGCTCGATTTTGATTACCGATTCGCGGCGGACCGGAATTGATGCGCAAGAAGCGATTATGCGGGAAATTGAGGGAATTCCGACTTATAGCTATTTGTGGGACAAGGATTTGGGGCAAAATCCGTATCTGGGATTTCTGGGCTGCGCCGATGATTTAATTGTGACCGGAGATTCAGTCAGCATGTGCTGCGAAGCTTGCGGAACCGGCAAAAAAGTACAAATTTACAGCGGAAAAAAATGGCTGGATGCCAAACACAAACGCTTTTTGGATAAAATGTTTTCCCGAAAACTGGCTTTCCCTTTGGGAGCGGAAATTTCCGAAGGAACGGAATTCCGGGCGTTTAATCCGGCATCGGAAATCGCTGCGGAAATTAAAAAACTTTTTCCGGCAGATAGCGGCGAACCGAAAACGCCGAAATAAAAAATGGATAAAAAGTATAAAAAAATCTATTGACATTATGAAAGTGTTTTCATATAGTAGCGATGATCTTGGGGTTATAGCTCAGCTGGGAGAGCGCTTGAATGGCATTCAAGAGGTCAGGAGTTCGATCCTCCTTAGCTCCACCAATTCCAAAAAAACCGTCCTGAGAGGGCGGTTTTTTACTGCAAAGGGGCTGTAGCTCAGTTGGGATGGCTAAGCGAAAAGACCCCCGGCGGGGTGTTTTCGTCTGTAACATCTTGGCTGCCTTGCCGAGAAAGGGAAGCGGGAGCAACCGCAACGAGGTTAGGCACCCAAGGCGAATGGTTCCATTCGCTTGATGAAAGTCGAAATTATTTTGAATTTAATACATAATGGGGCTGTAGCTCAGTTGGGAGAGCGAATGGTTCGCAATCATTAGGTCGGGAGTTCGATCCTCCTCAGCTCCACCAATAAAAACAAAGGGGTGCCGTTAGGCGCCTTTTTGTTTTTTCTCCGCAGCCAGCTTTTCCAAAAATTTAATCTGAATATCAGCAATCTGCCGAACCGTGTCAATCACCACATATTCGCCGGCGGTATGCATTCCTTCACCGGTACCCGAATGCATGATAACCGTTGACCCTTTAACAGCAAATACACGAGAATCCGTAGCTCCGCCAATATGCTCGAATTCAATTTTTTCCCCCATAATGGCTTCGGCAAATTTTTTATATTCCTGAATGTAGCGGTTGTTTTCATCCATAACCACCGGCGTGCTTTCGGAAATAATTACATAGTTGACACCGTCAATCATACAGCTGTCGAGATTTTTCTTCAGGTTTTCGATACTGGAATTTTCTGTCAGGCGAAAATCAAGCAAAGCTTCGGATTCGCCGCAAATAACATTAGAAACTTTGCCGCCGTGCAGCTTGGCAACATGAACGGTATCAATCCATTGGTCAGCAGGAATAATGCCGTTTTGAGAATAGTAGGGATAAATTTTGCGGATGTTGCCGAGGACTTTTATCATCATTTCATTGGCGTCAATTCCTTCCCAAGGGGTTGAACCGTGGGCTTCCAAACCTTTGGCGATAAGTTTGACAAAGACCGGATTTTTGCACTTGCTGACAATTTTATGAATATCGCCGCCGGTGTCGTTGTCCAAAACAATTTTGGCGGAAATTTCCGGATGGGCCTCCATAAAGGCATGAGTGCTGGCGCTTCCTTTTTCCTCATCGGTGGAAAGGATAACCCCGAAATTAAGATTCAAATTATTTTTAAGGACATATTCCATTGAATTAAGCGCAACGGCGGCAAAAGATTTCATGTCCAACGAACCGCGCCCGAACAGTTTCCCGTCTCTGATCTGCGGAACAAACATTTCATCGGCGGCCGGAACCACGTCCAAATGCCCCAGACACAAAACGTCAAAATCTTCAGTTCTTCGATTGCGTATAAATAACACCGGAGAAGCCTTGTCAAATTCGGCAATTTCAACAATGGCGCCGCTGTTTTCAAGTAAATTCCGGCAGTATTGCAGGCATTTGTTAATCTGTTCGCGGTTTCCTGTTTCGGTGCGGAATTTCATAAGCTCTTGGGCAACGGCGATAACATCCATTTTTTTTACTCCTCAAATAACCTGATTTTTACGTTTTATTCATTTTATTTAGTCATACTACGTCTAAATAAAATAATAAAAGATTAAAAAAGGGGATAAAAATGAAAACAATCTGTTGGCTTCTGGCGGCGCTGATGTTTTGGGCCGGTCCGGTTTCGGCGCAAACCTTGGAAGAAGACGGCGAAAGCGGATTAAAGCTGCCGCGTTTTGTATCTCTGCGTTCCAATCTGATTAACGCCCGTTCCGGTCCCGGTGCGCGGTATCCCATAGAATGGGTCTATATGCAAAAAGGCGCTCCGGTAGAAATCATTGCCGAGTTCGAAATTTGGCGTCAGATAAAAGATTGGCAGGGATCCAAAACCTGGGTGCACAAAACGATGCTGAGCGGTCACCGGTCAGTCAAGGTTATGACCCCGGGAGAAAACAATATTTATGCCAAAGCCGACTATAATTCCAAAGTCATCGCCAAGGTTGAAGACGAAGTGATCGGCGATATCCTGAAATGCCCGGAAGGCTCGCCTTTTTGCCAGATTAAGTTTGAGCGGATTACCGGCTGGGTGCCGCGCCAGAATTTGTACGGCCTGTATCCGCAGGAAGTTATTGATTAGATTAAGCCCGGATGCTTCCGGGTTTTTTCTTAACCGTTAACCAAGTTGACAAAATGTCTAAAATCGTATATCATAAAAGTCCCATTTATATAGATATTTTGATTATTAATCCGTTCTTCTGCTTTGAAATATAATCATTTCCGGCAGAAAACACAAATACATTTACCATGAGAAAAAAATTTGTATGGGCAATAATTTTGGCACTCAGTGCAATTGTTGCCGGAGCAAAAGCCCAGAGGTATTACCTTCCGGAAGATTTGTCTTTCACCGGTTCGCAGTATGTCTGGGAAAGCCGGGCGCTGTTTGAATTAAGCGATCCGGACATGTGGTTGTATTGCGAAGACGGTTATGCGCCGGCATTGCAGTACCTGCCGCCGTTCAGCGAACTCCGCCACCTCTTGCGGCATGCCTATCGTTCCCATGTTCGTTGGGGATATCACGGCATGATCGGATATCGGGTTTTGACCGATGCCGGCTATTATTTTTTAAGCCCGCTCTGTGACCCGATATTTCTGGGATTAACCATTCTGGACGACTGGGTCGGAAGGCCTTTGCGGATGTTGTATCGAACCTATGCGGATTTGTCATATCTGCACTTTCGGGTGCATGCTTTTGACAACATCTGGCGGCACCATCGCTTTTATGATTATTATCCCCGCCATGGACATCGTCATTATGGTTGGTATGATAATCATCACTGCCATGTCCGTCCGCCTCGTCCGGTTTACCGTCACGCTGCTCCTTATCGCGGCAGCGGACGCAGCAGTTATGGCAATGCCTATCGCAGCAATCTGCGTGCCGGCACCAGCCGTTCAACGCCGCGGCATACGGAAACCGGCAGCATAAAACGGATTCCGTCCCGTAGTTCTTCTTCCTTGCGCAATACCGAACCGATACGGCGCAGTAGCAGAAGTTCAACGGGGACGATGCCGATAAGCCGGTCGAGTGCTGCTGTTTCTCCCGGATATGTTTCCGGCCGTAACATGCGTCAGTCGTCCGTTCCGCAAAGAAGCAGCCGTTCGGTTTCTTCGTCCCGCAGCGAAAGCTATCGCGGTTCGTCGGTAGAAACGCGTTCTGCCCGCAGCGGCAGCGTAAGAACCCGGAGTTCGTCGTTTGTCGGCTCCTCCCGTTCTTCTGGATATTCCAACCGTTCCGGAGTCGGAAGTCGCAGCGCTTCAGGACGCCGTTAGCGGTAAAAGCAACGAAAAACCCCGGAATTGATTTTCATCAATTCCGGGGTTTCTCTTGGCAGATAAAACTTGTTAAAATTCTTCCAATATGTCCGGCGCCCGCTTTGTAACGACGGTTTTCTGATACATCTTGCCAAAGAAGAGGGTTTTTCTCCAGTTGTATTTCAAACGGTTTTTGCAGTAGTTGCCGATTTCCAGATCCCAGAGCTTTTCGGCAAAAGGCTGCCACAGCCGGTTGATCATCCGGACGATATAGCGCAGCGGGTGGTAGGTTAAAGGCCGGTGATAATCGACAAAGATGACTTTCCCGTTTTCTTTGATAACACTCAAGGCATTCCCGACAATTTTGCTTTTTGTCTGCGGCGGAACTTCATGCAGCAGCATATAACAGATGACGACATCGTAGCCATAGCCGGGCTTTTTGATTTTGTCGGCGCCGTTTTGTTGAATAAAATCCATTTGTGGAAACACATACTGGTATTTTTGCTTAACCAAATTCAGTTGTGTAAGGCTGACGTCCATCAGGTCGTACTGCCCGTATTGCCCGATTCGCTCGGCCGTTTCATCTATTTGGTGTCCAAAAGTAACGCCGATTTGCAATACTTTGTCATTCCGTTTGATCTCTCTCAAAACGGATTGGGTCAGTCGGTTGTTGTTGCCCAGCGTCAAAAAGGTCTGTACCCAGTTTTTGCTCAAAAAGGCCGACCAAAATTTGTTTCCGTATAGCCATCCGTAAAACCGCTTCCAATACTTCGGCAGTTTAAGGCTTTCCGATGTTCTTTTCATCTACAGGTCTTTAAATAGATTGTTTATCGATTCGCAGCCATTATAGAAAATTCTTCTAGTTTTGTCTACATATTTTTTTATTTTCGCAAAATTTTCATTATTAAGGACGGCTTCCTCAATCATTTCACAGTTTTTAGAAAACTCCTCAAGCCCAAAAACCAAAGAAGAAGAGCGGAGTGTATGAAAACAGAGCCTGATGTCTTCCGGGCTTTGTTTTTCGATTTGTTGCAGTTTGTTTTCTGTCGATTCATAAAATTCTTGCCACAGCAGCCGCATTTTTTCTGTGCCGAAAACTTTGCGATATTGCTCAAACGCGTCTTTATTAATTGCCGTCATCTTTCAGAATCCCCCATTCTCTTGCCTTGATTAGTGCGGCGGTACGGTTATAAACGCCGAGAACTTTCAGTATCGCCGTTACGTATAATTTAACCGTTCCCTCGGTAATTCCAAGTTCATAGGCAATTTGTTTGTTGGACATGCCTCTGGCAATCAGTTGCAAAACGTCAGTCTGCCGCGGTGACAGCATTTTGATGTCATTCGGGTTGCTTTCGGTTCGGTTAAGAGAGTTTTCTTCCTGTTTCAGCAGATCCAGATTAACGTCGTTTTCTTTGTCCAGCAGTTCTTGCGGAATATAAACGCCGCCGGCCAGGACGATTTCAATGGCCTGCAGGATTTCTTTATTGGGAGAAGCCTTGGAAACATACCCCGCGGCACCGATGTCAATGGATTTTTTAACAATTTCTTTTTCAAAAACGGCAGAAAGGATTATGACCGGCGTATCGGGGAGCACCCGGTGAATTTGCTCCAGAGCCTCCAGCCAATAGGCGCCCGGCATTGCCAAGTCTGTTAATATCAGGTCAAAATCTTTGTCTTTTCGGATAATTTCAAATATCTCCGTATAGCTTTTGGCCGTTACCAGCTTAAAGTTTTTCCGGTAATCGGTCAAAATGAGTTCCAGTCCTTTAAGAAAAAGCTCATGGTCATCCGCAACAAGAATTTTTACCACTATTTTTACTCCTCGTTTTTCCAGTCGCCGCAAATGGCCTGCCAGCAGGAAAGGGCTGCCGCGGCGGCAGTTTCCGCCCGGAGGATTCGCGGCCCCAGGGAAACCCCCAGCGTAAAGTCCTGCGCCGCCAGCAGTTCCAGTTCCGTGGGAGAAAACCCGCCTTCGGGGCCGACCAGTATCGCCGCCGGAACCGCTTTGCTGCCGAATGCCTGATATATATTGGCTCCGTTGCCGGTTTCATCCATATAATATAAAATTCTTTGCCTGTCCCATGATTTGAGAAGAACCGAAAGCGTAACCGGTTCGCCGATTTCGGGAACGTCGACCCGTCGGCATTGTTCACAGGCCTCTACCGCCTGCGCCAAATACCGCTCGGTTTTGACCCGGTCGCTGATGGTGTGTTTGGTAATAGTCGGAATAATTTTTCTTACGCCGAGCTCGCCGGCTTTTTCAATGATAAAATCGGTCTTGTCTTTTTTGACCGGAGCGAACAAAAGCCACAGATCCGGCGGCAGATAAAGTTCGCGCAGTTTTTCGATGCGTTCCAAAACCAGGCTTTTTTTGCCGTTTTTGCGCAACCGGAAAGAATATTCGCCGTTGATTCCGTCAAAAGCGGCAAGGACGGCTCCGTCTTCAAGACGCAGGACGTTGTTAAGATAGTGAACCTGCGCCTCTCCCGGAACAATCTCCGGCGAGCGGCTTAAATCTTGGTTGATGTAAAGGCGGATTTTGATTTTTTGCGACACCGTTTAGCCTATGATAACGTTGATGTATCTGGATGCAATAACTCTAATCCCATTATCGGATTTGTCAACATAATCCAGATAAATCTTGGTGTTTCCGGTATCTTCGGCATTAAACAGCAGTTCCAGCTCCGTTCCTTCTTTGGTGTTGGCGGCTAGTTCGATTCCTTCGTTGCATTCAACGTACCAGCGGGCATGCGGGGCTTCCTGCAATACGATCCGCACCTTTTTGCCGAGCGGAACAAAAACCCGGCTGGTATTGCTGTCAAGATTGATGATTTGCTCTTCTTCTTCGGGCAGGGGGCCAAACAGCTCGCGGGCGATTTCGGCGTTATAGTCAACAGTTTGGCTGCCGATGAAACTGTCGCTGTCTGATGTGTCGGCGGTTTTGGGAGTGTTGACAGGTTCATCATAGCGCGACGGGGCAGAATTTTCATCAGTTGCATCGGCAGGCAGAAACATATCATAGCTGACGGCTGTGCGTCCTCTTTGCAGGGTTGCCGCATCGGCGCATTTCAGGGTCGGAGCGGTAAGCGCCGCTACAATGGCTGATAAGTATATGATCCCTGAAACTTTCATCTCGCACCTGCATATCAATAAGTTCTGCATAAACCAAACTTTGTGCTTATAATTTTATTCTATATTAAGTAACCTGAAATTGAAAGTGAACTTTTTGTTACATGAATATAGGGAAACCGGGCTTTTACCATGATTATCACTATTGACGGGCCGGCCGCCGCCGGCAAGGGAACTTTGGCAGCAACCCTGGCGCAGAAATATCGTCTGGCCTATTTTGATACCGGCATGGTTTATCGCGCCGTCGGATTGGAAATGCGCCTTTCCGGAAAAGAAATCAAAGATGAAGCCGCTGCCGCCGCATTTGCCCGGTCGCTGACTTTTCCCCGCATGATGGAATTGTCGCGGGATCCCCGTTTTCGTGACGACGTTGGCGGACAGTACGCCTCCATTGTGGCGGCCATGCCCGAAGTGCGTGCCGCGCTTTTGCAAATGCAGCAGGATTTTGCCCTTCGACCGGTTTTTGCCGACGGGACGCCGGCTGCCGGTGCCATTTATGACGGGCGTGATACCGGAACGGTTGTCTGTCCCGGTGCGGATATCAAATTCTATGTGACCGCTTCGCCGGAAGTTCGGGCTGCCCGGCGGCATAAGGAATTTGTAGCCAAAGGCATGAATATTTCCTATGAGCAGGTTCTAGCCGACGTTCGTGCCCGTGACGAGCGTGACAGCAACCGCAGTACCGCCCCCTTAAAACCCGCGGTAGACGCGGTTATTCTCGATACTTCGGGCCTGACGATTGCCGCCGTGCTCGAAACGGCCGAAAAAATCATCGATTCTTATCAAAAAAACTCTTGAATTATAAATATTTGCGTGTATAACAATAGCATCTTTGCGGCAATATGGTGCGGTATTGCCAAAGATTATTTTTAACCCCGCACAAGTCCGCTCGCATTGTCGAGGCTGGCAGTTTGTTGAAATTTATAAATTTAATGACCAATACTGAAGTAAAAATTCCCGAAATAACCGAAAATTTTGCCGACTTGTTGAATGAACAGTTTGGCGATAACGGCATTACCGGTTCGGTTGTCAAAGGAACCATTATCAAATTGACTCCCGATTTTGCTACTGTTGACGTCGGATTGAAATCCGAAGGCCGCATTCCGCTCCGCGAATTTGGCCAGAACAATGAGCTCAAAATCGGTGACCAGATTGAAGTTTATGTTGACCGCTATGAAGACCGCGACGGCAATATCGTCCTTTCTCGTGAAAAAGCCCGCCGCGAAGAAGTCTGGATTGATTTGGAAAAATCCATGAACGCCGGCGAACGTGTCAACGGTGTTATCTTCGGCCGTGTTAAAGGCGGCTTTACCGTTGATTTGAACGGCGCCATTGCCTTCTTGCCCGGTTCGCAGATCGATATCCGTCCGATTCGCGACATTACGCCGCTGATGGGTATTTCTCAGCCGTTCCAGATTTTGAAAATGGACAAGGTCCGCGGCAATATCGTTGTTTCCCGCCGTGTTGTCCTTGAAGAAACCCGCGCCGAAGCCCGTGCCGAACTGATTGATACCCTCAAAGAAGGTTCAATCCTTGAAGGTGTTGTCAAAAACATCACCGATTACGGTGCATTCATTGATTTGGGCGGCGTTGACGGTTTGCTGCACGTTACCGACATTTCCTGGAAGAGAATTAACCACCCGGCAGAAGTTCTGTCTGTCGGCCAGACGGTTAAAGTCCAGGTTATCAAATTCAATGAAGACAACCAGCGCATCAGCTTGGGTATGAAACAGCTCGAAAACGATCCGTGGCAGGCTGTTGCCGACAAATTTGAAGTCGGCCAGGTTTACACCGGAAAAGTTACCAATATCACCGATTACGGTGCCTTTGTTGAACTCGAAGACGGTATTGAAGGTTTGGTACACGTTTCCGAAATGAGCTGGACCCGCAAGAATGTTCACCCGGGCAAAATCGTTTCCACTTCTCAGGAAGTCCAAGTTAAAGTTCTGGAAGTTGACCCCGAGAAGAGAAGAATCAGCCTCGGCATCAAACAATGCACCCCCAATCCTTGGGCTGCCTATGTTGAAGAACATCCGGTCGGTTCCGTTATTGAAGGCAAAATCAAAAATATTACCGAGTTCGGTCTGTTCGTTGGCTTGTCTGACGAAATCGACGGCATGATTCACCTGTCCGACATCTCTTGGGACAAAGCGGGTGAAGAAGCGGTTAAAGATTATGCCAAAGGCCAGGATATTCAGGCAAAAATCATTGACGTTGATGTTGAAAAAGAACGCATCAGCCTGGGTATCAAACAACTCACCGAAAATACTTTCGCTTCCGCTCTGGACGGCGTAAAGAAAGGTGATGTTGTAAAAGCCACCGTTACTTCTGCCGATGACAAAGGTGTTAATGTTGAAGTCAACGGCGTAAACGCTTATATCAAAAAAGCCGACCTTTCCAAAGATAAGGCTGCCCAGAACCCCGAAAACTATAATGAAGGCGATGTTCTGGAAGCCAAAGTTACCTCAGTCGACAAGAAAAACAACAAACTCGGACTGTCGGTAAAAGCTTTGGAAATCGAAGAAGAAAAGAAAGCTTTGGAAGAATACAGCAGCACAGCTTCTGCCGGTTCTTCTCTGGGTGAAGCTCTTGGCGAAGCCCTGAAGAAAAATGCTTAATTTTGTTCTTAAGCTTTAAGCAAAAGAACCCCCGGATTTTCCGGGGTTTTTTGCTGCCTATTCTCTGTCGACGAGTTCGATTTTGATGTCTTTGTTATAATATTTGAG
>OGQL01000238.1_pt1 | contig 47223 bp, 42 predicted proteins | sample 1553211 | NCBI WGS metagenome assembly OGQL01 (sample SAMEA2579942, study PRJEB22360) | human gut metagenome
GCGGTCTGGGCGGATTACATTAATATTTTCGGCGGACCCGACAGAGAACATTTACTTGAAAAACTGCAAAAATCTGCCGGATTTGACGTTCGGCAATATCTGCAAAACAGCAAACGCCTCCTGCCCATTGCTCCGTCAACCTCCAAAGCCAAATACTTGCCGGGCTGGCGTCTGACTTTGAAATACCGGGCTTTCCGAAACGCTTGCAAAAAACTCCGCAACAGCCGGACTTACAATGCCTCGGCTTATAACAAAGCCAGCCGCCTGCATCGGGAAGCCGAAGAATATCTCGAGGCTTTTGCCAAGGGAAATATTAAAGTAAAAAATAATGATGCTTACGCATTGCGGGATTATTTCAGCATTATGTTTGAGGTCAAATCCGACCGGGCTGACAAAGCCATTCAGTCTTTAACCCGGACCATCAGGCAAAATGAAGCTAATGCCGGCAAGTTTTCTTTATCCGTCATCAGAGCCAAAAACAAATTCCGCCATGCTACAGGCAAAATAAAAATTTCGACGCTGGCGGTTCTGGCGGCGGCAGGAAGCCTTATCGGCCTGAAATCCTGCGACAAACCGCTGAAATTCTCACTTGACAAAGAAATTGCGTCAACACTCCCCAGTGCTGCGGACAACAATATTGCAACACCGGGCGCAAAGACAATTTCTTTTGCAGAGGCACAAAAGGGTGTCCCAAACGCCCTTTCTTCGGCTTCTAAAGACGACCGGGAGCAAAAAATCTGGAACAACTATTATGACAACACGTTAGACATTTTGATATCTGCCCAAAAAAAAGAAGCCTTATACAAACAGATAGAAGCGCAGATTGAGAAAAAGATTCTGGTTCTGCCCCAAGGTGTCAGCAAGCAAAAGCTGGCTTACAGCTATGCGATTTATAACGAATACGGGATCAAATCTTCCATTGCCGACGCCCTGAACAGTACAGAGAAACTGAGTGAAGCCCGGCAAAACCGGCTGGCCGAAGATATTAAGGCGGCAGGCAGCAAAGGTCAGGGCGTTAAGGCCATGGCTCAAAAAATAAACCGGGGGCAGCTGAAACAAACCAGCAAGTTTGACCGTGCCGACAAGGTGCTGCGGCTTAAGCATATTCAAAACTTAAACCAACTGATGAAACTGGCCAAGCAAGCCGCTCATTCAACTTATTTATAAACCGAGAAAGACAGAAAATGAAAAAAGAAAATTTACTTATGGCTTTTTCCGACATCGGCGTCGTTTCTTCAATCTGGAAAGCAATTCCCGAACTTGCCCAGGACTTTAATTTGAAAATTTACGCAAAGGACACCCTTGCTTACAAAAAGCTGTCCGAATGTTTTTCTCCGGAAGAATTAAAAAAATACAACATTATTCCCTACAAACAAATGCCGATTATTGACGCTTACAAAATTGTCCGGAACGAAAATCCGGCGGCCGTGATTACCGGCCTCTCCAATGCGCACAAAAAGACCAAATCCGGCAGCGGAATGCAGCAACAGGAGTATAAAGCGGACTTTGCTTTTGCCGACGCCGCTTCGCGCCTGAAAAAAATCAATATCGGCATTTCCGAAGCCGCATATCTTTCCCCTTATCTGATTCGCTATCGGCTCAATTCATCGCGGCGCGGTCCGGAAACCATGATTGTTGCCTCACATCAGATGAAGAAGTTTCTTAAAGACACGGGGTTGATTGCAATGAACAAAATCCATGTGCTTCCGATGCCCCGATACGAAGAAGCATCTGACATCAAGAATTCTCCGCGGCTCGAGGAAGTCCGCAACCGCCTGTACACTCTGAACAACGTTCAAAGCGGCGATTTTTGCATCGTATACAGCAGCTCATGCAGTCCGAAAACCGATTTGGAAGCGGCTAAACTTTTAAACAACAGCATTAAGGACATGCCGCAAGTAAAAGTTTTGTTTGCTTTTCATCCCAAAGATTCCGCCGAAACACGGCAGGCCCTTTTGGCTGCGGTCAGCGGTTCACGCGAGTTTGACAAGGGTGGCGAAAATCCGCTTCTGGCCTATACGGCAATGGGGAAAGGCACCCGCAGGCTGATTGCCGGAGTTCGGACTTCGGTTCTGTTCGATGCGGTTCTGACCGGCAGCAATGTCATATCCCTCAATCCGCGGCATGAAAAAAGCATGCGTTCGCCAACGGCGGAACTTGGCCTGGCTCCGGAAATTTCGGATACCGGGAACCTGAAAAAAACAATTACGGACATTTCTTCGGGAATTTTTCCGCAGAACAGCCTGTCTATTCCTCAGACATACAAGGGAGAAAACGCGGCGCGGAAATTTGCCCGCGGACTGGCTAAAATCATCGAAGAAGAGACCTCCCCGGCCAGACATATTGTCAACATTAACGCCGTCGGCAGAGAATAAGAAACAAAAACATGTCTGAAGAAAAGTTTCTGGAAAATAAAAACGGCAGCCGTTGGAAAAAGATACTGCTTTCTATCGCCGCCTCTCCGGTCAATTCCCTTTTTGGGGCGGTTGTCCTGTTTTACGCAGCCCGGATTTTTATTTTTGGGCAAGATACCCTGCTTATTAAACTTGAGGCCGGAGGGGTTGTCTTTTTGTGGCTGTTATGGACATTTGCCAAAAGCCTTATCAAGATTCTGCTGTTTGTCGCCTTGCTGGCCGCCGGCGCTTTTGAGTATTATCAATATTCCCACCGCAATGAAATCGCCTGTGAAGACAACGGAGGCCGTTGGAACAGCGAACGGGAAACCTGCGAAGAAAAAAGCAGCCTTTGGCAGCAGGTCGGACGCTGGCTCAAGAATTAGCCCGGCTGTTTTTCAAGCAGGAGCTTTCTAATAACTATAGCCTTGCCGAGGCGGCATTGCGGAGCGGGATCTGTCCGCATTTGTTTTTTCATGCGCGGCGGCATTTGTTTCGGCGGCGGTTCGGGCATCAGGCTTTCGGCCGTATAATTTTTCCTTGACCCGTGCCAATTCGGCCGTTACGTCAAGATGTTCGGCTGAAGATCTGCTCGGAGAACGTCCGACATTACGATTGGCAAAAAATTCGACATAGGATTGTTTTTCAGCATTTTCAGACAAGTCATAGCGGACGATCGTTGCCGTTTCCGCACCGTTGTCTTTTCCGATATCCAGCGCCTGAGACGCCTCCAGCTTTTTGACTTCATCAACATTATGGGTTATGTAAACAATAGTTTTATCATCTTTTAAGCCATTGATATAATTTATAATATTTTCCGACATTGTGGCATCGACGCCGGCCGTCGGCTCGTCCAATATCATAATCGGCGCGTCTTTAATAAGCGCTTGGGCCAGGTTGAGCCGGTTTATCTGTCCGCCGGAAACGTTGTTTCCGCCCGAATCAATCATCAGCGACGGCGAAATGCATGACGGATTGTCCTTGTCTTCTTTAATACCGACCAAATCCTTTACCCGGTTTACCAGCTCTTCGGAAGCCTGCGGATTAGCCAGGCGGATATATTCCTCGACAGTCATTTGCGATAATTTTCCGCCCTGCAAAGACATGGAAATATTGCGGGCCGGTTCGCCGAAAGCCAGTTTTTTATAATCAGTTCCCTTAAAGTGCCCTTTTTCATCCGTCGTACCGATGCGAATTGCCCCTTCGGCAACATCGTCGCTATGCATCAGCAGGTTGAGAAGAGAGCTTTTTCCGGCGCCGCTGGCACCGCTTAACAGGGTAATGCCGCGCCCAATGCGCAAATCTTCATTACTGCGGAAAAGCCAGTCTTTTTTATAGGCGGTAATATCTTCGGCTTCACGGTGTTTGACGCCAATCCGGTCCAGCTGAATCGTATCGGCCCGGGCGCGAATTTTTTCTTTGCCGAAGGAAACATTGGTCATTTTGGAGCGAAAGTTCTTATAAGCATGGGCAAAGTTCCCGACATGCTCCTTGAGGGAAAACCATGAATTGACACAACCGGTTACCGAACTGTAGCATCCGAGCGCGGCCGCGGCGGTTACCAGCATGTTGGCCGGATTGGTCGCCCAGGTTGCCGCCGTTACACCGCCGACAATCGCCGCTTTGACCGCGGTTCCGACCAAGGCATATTTACTGAGCATATTGGTAAAACTTTTAAAGCTTCCCAGAAAAGCTTCCTGTTTCTGTTCCAGAATACGGTAAGATTTTTTTTCAGGATCGTTGATTTCGCGTTCCAGGCTGTTGCTGTACATGTGCCTTGAATGTTCGACAAGCTTGGCCTGGGTTTTGCGGATATTATTTTTTTGGGCGATTTTGTCGGCATTCATTTTTCGATTTATCAGATACGAATAAGCGCCGGAGAGGCCGATAACCGCCCCCATGACCGGCAGATTGGCCAAGCCGCCGGACACCAGCGTTGTTCCGAGCATGGCCGCAGCAGAAATACTTTGCCCAATCAAGTTGCCCTTTGAGCCGAGATAACCGTTGGCCGCAATCCGCATGGTGCCGTCGTCTACGGTAATTTCTTCCGGCTTACGCCGTTTTCTTTCGGCAATCGGAAAATTATCAAACTCCTGATGAACCTTGCTTTGAAGGGACATTTCGACGGCAATCTGCTCGCGCATGACATAATAATTTACCAATTCCGAACTGGCGCCGGAGAGAACGCTGGTTGTCAAAAAAGTATAAAGCCAGCCGGGTTTGGCTTCCCCATTGTTGTCACGAGCCAGAGCAAGCTTATCGGCCAAGCTGGCCAAGGCCGAAATAACCGGCGAGACGCCTTGAGCGACAAAAACCTTCCGGCGGTCGGACAACAGGGCTTTAATCCGCTGTTTGGCAAATTGCAAATCTTGTCTGGTGAGTTCGTCCGCGGCCATATACCTGCCTCCTCCTGAATATAACAGTCAATATATTCAGTTTAGCACATATTAGCCAAACCACAAGATATTTTTGTCAATTTTATTAACAGGGACATAAAAATTTTCATCTAATCCCGGCCGGGCGACTCTTTGCTTCTTACCTCAAGCAGCAGAACCGAACGGATATAAACCGTTTTTTTATCAAGGCAGCAGAATCTGCCGTTATCTTTCAATTTTTTGGCACACCGGGTAATTCCGTCCTTTAATTGTGAGGTAATAGTCGCCGTTTTGCTGCATAAAGACAATTTGGGTGGCAATATTCTCGTATCTCTTTCCCGAAGCTGCCGCTACTTTGGTTAAAACATTATTGACACCGTTAATCTGCAAAATTATTGAATCATCGTCCAGAAATTCCGCCCGGACAATTTGTTCTCCGCATTTGAAATCATCTTTGTCTTTAACTTCAACCGTGTTTGCGCAAGCCGCAAGCAGCAAAGGAAACATTGCAATCCAGTATTTCATCTGACTATCCTTTCAAATTTCAAACATTCAGAAAAGATGTAATTGTTTATCGGAAAATATCAAGGTATCCGTTTTCGACGGCGGATCGAAAGTTTTTGACACAGCGGATTTTTCACCCCGACTGAGGCAGCCGGTTTGACAACAGTACGGTTAGCAATGCCGAATTACCTGTCACTCCAGAAATGCGAGGGCTTTACGGCGGCCGTTTTTTTCTATCGCTAACACAGCGTATTCAACATCATTGAAAACGATGCAAAGAAAAATAACAAAGAAAAAAGACGGGAATAACGGACAGGACGGGAAATCTTCTTAATAGACAAAGTTTGGGGAAAGGTATCGTGGTGATCCGGGGTTGGTTGGTTTGTCGTTGACATCACCACACGCCGAGCCGAATTGTATATGCTCATTATTATCACTCCTATAAAGAGTATTTCTAAAGCCAGTCTCTATCAAAAATTTATAAAATGCAACAAGAATTACACTCCCGTGTTAATATTTGTCTTTTTTCAGGCTTTTTCAACCGGGCTAAATACAAATTTTAATTTTAAAATATTTTTTTCTCATGTTTCGTTCGCATGTTTCTTTATTCTTGACTTTCGGCAAAGCTGCGGTATATCTGGCGATGAGAATAAAAATTTATTAAAATTATTGGGTTATGAATTTTATTTTGGGTTTGATAGCATTGGCTGTTGCTGCATATTTGATGCTGTTGATCATTGACCTTTTATGGAAATGTTATCTGCTGATTGCCGGTTTTGTGGTCGGCTGCTGGAATATTTTTTACGGAATTTTCCGATTTATCCGTTCGGCAATCTGTTTTGGCTATGATGTTTATATCTATTTCAAAACCGGCGGTTATAAGAAAAAATCGTCTTTTTCCGGCAAGCAAGGGCAATCATCATGGCAGCAGCAGGAAAAACGCAGCCAACAGTCGCGGACGCAATCGCAAACAGAAATTGCGGAAGAGCGTTATCTGCAAGTGTTGGAGCTGTCAAGAGCAGAACTAAGTCCTGCAGCTTTGAAACGGAACTACCGCCGTTTGGCCAAAAAGTACCATCCCGACCGCAATCCCGGTAACAAAGCTGCGGAAGAAAAATTCAAACTTTTGGCAGAAGCCTATGTTTATTTTAAACAACGGTTTCCGTAGGTGCAGCTTGAAGGGGAATGTCGCCCGCTGCACCGGCACGGACGTTTTTATTCGATTTTCGGCCGGTTAAGCCAGAATAACACCGGAAGAGCAAGCGGAATCAAATGAGAAATTAATATTGACAAAAGACGAAAAATAAAGTAATTTTGCGTCAATTAACATTATAAATTTTTTTAATAATTATAGTTATGAAACATTATGCTAATTTTATCGCGTTGACAGGTATCCCTTCTTTTCGGATTTATGAAATTTTAGATTCCGGCGCTTTTGTTGCCATTCGTCTGAAAAATATTTTACTGGGAAGCAAAACTGTTTTGCCGCAAAGCGGGTTTATGATTGAAGACTTTGAGTTTTTGCCCACGACGGAGAAAAAATTCAACGATATTCATAAACTGATGGTCTCGGCGGGGTCTCCGGAAAATCTGCTGCATGTGGTTTGCACAACCGGTACGGAAGAGCTTCCCGTCAATAAGATGTTCTCTGCTCGTTTTTTCAATATCAATTGCATTACGGAAATCAGCAGCAGAATGCAGGAAATTTGCAAGGAAATTCATAATAACGCAACTTATCTGCTTCATCAGTTTGACGAATACGGTTTTGACATTATTTTTATCCTTGAAGCTTCGGAACCGACGGCTCCCAATTATATGGACGAGGACAGCCAACTGGTTTTGGACGTATTGGGGCAGAACTTTACCGGCTCTTGCGTTTGCAACGTCATCAGATAAAAATAAGACCCTCTTTTCAAACGGCTCCGCGGAGCCGTTTTTCGTTTGTTTTTTACTTAAACCCAAGCAGATTTCTGATATTTATCCCCAAAAACAAAGCATGGCATGAGAGCTCTTTTTAAATGGCGTCAACATTGCGCCAGACCAAGCCTTCACTTTGCAGCCAATAGATTGCCGGACAGCTGACCAACTACCACAGGCAGCAGACATTTCTCTTGCAGAGAACGTTTATGACGGCTCTAAAAAACTCCAATCCGTAAACTTCGGAGAGCGGGTTATCTCTTGTTTACTCATCAATAAACCTTCGCTGTTTGTCAGGAAATGCTCCCTCGGAGCCTTTTCTTTCTTCCGCACACCGGACATTCGGCCAAAGATGCCACTCACGCCAGGTATGGCGGTAAGGATAGCGGCAGGCAACGCGTTTCAGAGGCGCATTTGGTTATCGTGCCTTAATTCAATAAAACGGCAGAGCCCGCTTAATTCTTTGTCTTGATTAAAATCATCGGTTCCGCGGGTAATCAGGCCTATGACTTTGGGACTGTTATCATAAGCGGTATGGGCGGTTACCGGGTTGACAATTCCAACCCCGAAAGCCGAAATTTCCGGCGCCACATTAACCGAAACGTTTGTTACCTGCGGACAAATGCGGGAATCTATATATTTATCGGCAAAATCCTGGGGAACAGCGTAGCTTAAGATATCGTTAGGGTCGCTGAAAGCCACGATATTGGCGGCTTTGAATATGCGGCGGCGATAGTTTTTCCCGGACGGGCGACAATAGTTTCCGGTTTGGTTATGAACCGGCGGCGGCGGGCGGCCGATTTGGAGTATCGGGAGCTGATTGGCCAGCATAAACATGGTAATTTCCTTGTTTTGCAGCCGCCGAACGGTTTCGACTCCATAATGTTCCGGGTTGTCTATTGCCGGGGCTATCCGGTTGGCAGTATCAATCATTACATCCATCAGGATTTCGCTGCCCAGGCTGTGGGTAATAAACGCCAGCTTCTGTCCGCCCAAGTCTCGGACTTCTTCGCCGATGCCGAGGGTGCAGACTTCGGCGCGGTTGTCGGGTATTGAATTCCAATCGGTTTTGAGCATCCAACACAAGGCCTGGCGCCCGGAGTTGCGGATCAGGTTATCGCGCCCGACCAGATAAAGCAGCGGATCGGGCAGCGTGCTGTCTAAAAATTCTTTCATCATATTATTAAACGGTACTCGGAATTTGGAATATTGTTCAGTTGTATCAAAAGCTATGATCTGTTTTTCCGGAGTTGTGATTTCTGACCAGGTCAACTCGTAGAACAGCATATTTTCGGTACCGCTGCGGTTTTGCCAAAAGCTTATGCGCAGATTGCCGATTGGGGTTTGGGGATTTTCGGGATCGCGCAATTTTATGTTTTTGGGCAGCCGGGAGAGGACGTCCAATCCGGTTTTGGCAGCCAGCTTCTCCTGAATGCGCCGGGAATAACCGGGATGATGAATACCGACGCCGTGAATCATCAGCACTTTAAGCACTTTGGGGTTTTGAAGTCCATTATCAATACCCGGATACCGAAAACCGCTGACCTCGCAGCGGTCGAGTTTGACTTCTCCGCTTTTGACGATATCTCGCGCCAATTCGCGCTCAAACGACGCGCAGCCGCCCAGCGCCGCCAGGACCAGTATCATCACCAGTTTTCTCATTTTTCCCCCGTCTTTAGGTTATATATCTTAGGAATATATAATCATGAGGTTATGCAAATAAAGGCTCCCGGCATTATTTTATTTTGCCGCAGATTGAATTTCGGCGTTTGGGGAATATATTGCCGGAGAAAGTTTGGTTTGAGGGATTAAAGGCAATGTTCAAAAAATTCGGTATGGATTTAACCAGCGTGGTTGCACTCGGTATCGGTTCCATCGTCGGCGCCGGAATTTTTGCCCTGCTCGGGCAAGTTATCGTCATGGCCGGCGACCGTACGTACTATTCCTTTTTGCTGGCGGGAACCGCGGCCCTGTTTTCGGGTTATTCCTATGCCCGGCTCTCCAGGCGTTATCCGCAATACGGCGGGCTGACCAATTATTTTCATCTGGCGTTCAAGTCCAAATTCGTGTCCGGCGGGCTAACCTTTGTATATTTGCTGACTTCGGCGATTTCGATCTCAATGATGGCCAAATCCTTTGGGATTTATGCCACGGAATTTTTTGATTATATTCCTCCGGTCGAACGGTATGTCAATATGTTTGCCCTGGGACTGATTGCGGCAATGGCGGTGATTAACATGCTCGGGTCGGCGGAAGTCGGCTGGAGCGAAATCTTTATGGTCGGGTTTAAACTTACGGTACTGCTGGTTTTGATTATTGCCGCCTGGTTTCATTTCGGGCCGGATTTGCCGGCCACAAACATCAAGCCGACTTCAAGCCTGCAGTTTTTCGGCAGCATCGGCATTACCTTTTTTGCTTATGCCGGCTACGGCGTGATTACCAACGCGGCTTCTGACGTAGCCGATCCGCAGAAGACCATTCCTCGGGCGATCTATATTACCCTGTTTTTGGTTATGAGCCTGTATTGCGGGCTGGCGTTTGTGGTCCTGAATTTTATCCCGGGCAGCGAATTGTACGGCAATCCCGACACTGCCGTTGCCACGGCGGCAAAGCGGCTTTTGGGCAGCGGCGGACAGGCTGTTATGTATTTGACGGCGGTTATCGCCTTTATTTCCGGAATCAGCGCCACATTTTTCAGCATTTTCCGCATTACCCGCTCTTTGGCGCACCAGCATATTTTGCCGGCCTTTTATATGCATACATTTTGGCGGCACGGGACATTCGGCAATCTGCTGACCACAGTTCTGATTATGTTGGCAACGGTCTTTTTTGACTTTACCTCGATTGTCAACTTGTCGAGCGCGGCCTTTCTGGTCAGTTATCTCGGCGTTTTTGCCGCGGCGTGGGTTCTGCGCCGGGAAACGCAGTCTAATCCGCTTGTCATTATTATCGGCTCGGTCTTTATGCTGCTGATTTTCGGCTTGTTTATGGCTAATATTTTGTTATCGCCGCAATAGTTTGTTGACAAATTTGCCAAAATGAGATAGCGTATATTTTAATGTTTAACATTTAATTTTTATCATTATGGTTTCATTTTTATTTGCAGTATTTCTGGTTTTGGGAATTTTTTACTGGGTAAAAAAACGGGAAAAAAAGCAAGAGGAAAAAGAACTTGCGGAAATATACCGCAAAGGAGCCGAAGCTCGGGCACGCTTTATGGCACAAGATGCTTTGGAGAGGCAAATGCTGCGGCAATCTCTTGAAGAAAATCCCCTGCAGCCGGACAGTTGCGGGCTGGGAGCCAAAATTATCAATTTTAACGGCTATGAGCTGTCTCACAAACAACTGGCGTATTTGAGCGATCATTACGATTTGGGCGCTCTTTCTTACGAGGGGCTGGGAATTTTGCTTGGACATTTGTCGGAAACCTGCCCTTCCCTGTTTGGGAATTTTCGCAATTATGCCTGAAGAATACCCTCAGGATGATAGGAATAAAATCCTTGACGCGATGACAAAAATAAGTTAATGTCCTTTTGTCACTTGGGTATAGTGTGTTTAAAAACCGTCGGTTTTCCGGCGGTTTTTTGTTTTTTAATTAATCAAGGAGAAAAATTATGAGCGATTTACTCAGACTAAAAAAAGAAATATCCGAAACAACCGATGATATTGACGGCGATGATGTGCTGGCGGTCAAAAAAAATCTGAAAAATATGGGATATTATGAAGAACCAGAATGGGGAATGACCAAAATTGCCGACAATCAGATGTTTGACGGCATTAAAAAATTTCAGAAAGAAAACAAACTCCAAACCGACGGGATTATGAAACCGCGGGGAGAAACCGAAAGTGCCATGAACAAAGCCCTGAGGTACGGCGAATACGCCACAAGCTCGGCATTGCAAGGACTTTCGTTCGGCTTTGAAGATGAGATTGAAGGAGCCGCCGGAGCTGCCGGGTACGGCGCGGGAAATCTAATCTTCAAGGGCGGCAAAGGTTTTAAAGAAGATGTTGCCCGCGGATACCGTAAATATCGAGATGCACGGCGCAAAAACCTGCTGGAAGGACGGCAAAACGCTCCGACCTTAAGCATCATCTCTGAGATAACAAGCTCCATTACCGCACCGGGACGATTTGTTAAAAGTGCGGCCAACTCAGCCCCGCTGACAGTTAAGAGCAGAAAAAACTTGCTAAATTCTGCGGTTAGCGGTACAGTTTATGGTGTTGGGAGCAGCGAAAAAGGACGTAAAGAATATGTCACCAAGGCTGTGACTGGAGGTACGTTGAGTTCAGGAAGCTATGCATTAGGAAATAAGCTTTGGGGCAGAGGCGGCGGACGGACGCTTTCTCGAGGTTTATTAAGCGGAGGCTTTAGTGCTACTGGAGACGCTTTGATAAACCGCATAAAAGATTAAATTTACACAAGGGGTAAAAGGAACAGAAAGATGTATGATAAACTGATGGAGATTATTGATACCGTTTTGTTGTATTTTATAATCTATATAATAGGGATTACTGTTGCAATACAGTGCGAATATCCTATTACCCCTTGTTTTTTTGTATTTGATTGTGTTGTGTTTTTTTTGTTTAGCAATTACATATTGGGGTGTACCTTTGAAATTATACCGGAGAAATATCGCTGTTTAATTGATGACGGTGAATTTGAACTTCGGTTCTGGGATGTATTTCTAACAATACTTTATATCCTGGCTCTGATTGCCCTCTACCCTTATCGAGATGAGCTTCTGCCAATAATCTTTTTTTTAGATTAAGGAAACAGGAAAAAACCACAGGACTTCCTGACAACATTTTTTTGATTATCTGTCGACAATCAGCGTCCGCCCCTTTTCTGACTGGCCTGCATCAAACTCTGCTCGCGTTGAACAGCCTTAGAAATTACCCCGTCTATTTTGAGATGAGGACCGGGATCCCGACAATCGCTATGCCATCTGGCACCACCATTCGGTTTAATCTCATAGCCTAACCCTTTGTAACTGACAAAGCGCAAACCATTAACTTTTACAATTTCAGCACCATTAAATTCTTTAGCAAAAAACTTTTCGCCTTCCTGATCGCTCATACGACCGAATATCTCTGCATAATGATAAGCCGCTTGTTGATAATACATACTTCTATTACTTGGAACCACATCTTGCATTTTTTTATCAATATTGTCTATAAATAAGAACATTTGCGGCAACAGCCCGATCATTTGTTCATAGGCCTTGCGATTAGTAAGAGGTTTTTTGGTGTCTGCTTTCGGAGATTTGTTCAACCATCGTAAATCTATATCCTTCTTAACTTGCGGCACGGAGGAAATTTCAATTTTTTTGGTCTTGTTTTTAAAACTATTTTCCGATATTCGATTTTGTTCTATATCGCTGGCAATCTTATTATCATCTTGCTGATTTCCCGCTTTTTGCCGAACAATTTTCATATACTGAAGCAGCATCGCATTTTCCTGCTTGTAGGTTTCCCATTCGGCTCTTTGCCGCTTGGAATATTCGTCAAACTCTTTGCGGTTTTCCTGCTGCTCTTTTTGAAATTCTTCTTTATTGTTATTTTCCTGAGCCTGCAACTGGCCACCGCCGACAATGGATCCCAGAGCAAAGGTTCCAACAATAAAATCCTTGATTTTCTTACGCAAAGACTTCTCTGCCATCGGCTTTCCCCTCATTAAGGCTTAAATCGAAAACATATAAAATAGAATACCAATATTTTTTGTCAATGTCAACATTGTTTGTCTATTTCTATTGGAGATGTCAAAGTATTATTTTTCTAATTTGGCAGAAAGTTCAAACCATTCTTCTTCAAAAGCGTTTAACTGATTGTCTATCCAAGCTAAATCCTTTTGTTTGGCAATAATTTCTTCTGTCGGCAGCGGCTGCTCAAAAGCGGCTTCCAATAGTTTTTTCTGTTCTTCAAGTTTTTCAATCTCGCGTTCTACTCTTCGCAGACGGGAAACGGCTGCTTTTTTTTCGGCGCGGGTATCGCCTTTGGACTGCCGCGGTTCCGGTTGCGGCAAAGCCTTTTTATCCGCCGCCTTATCCGGCTGCAGCAACAAATCGCGATATTCGGACAAATCGCCGTCATAAGGTTTGCAGGTGCCGTCCTTGACCAACCAAAGCGTATCAGCCACCAATTCGACCAAATGCATATCGTGGGCAATCAGAATTACCGAGCCTTTATATTCGTTTAAGGCACGAATCAAAGCCTCGCGGCCGTCAATATCCAAATGGTTGGTCGGCTCGTCCAAAATCAGGATTTCCGGCGCATTATATGCCATTGCCGCAAACAGCAGGCGCGCCTTTTCGCCGCCGGAAAGCTTTTCAATCCGGGTCAGGGCTTTTTCCTGCGTCAATCCGAAGCGGGCCAGATAAGACCGCAGCTGCGGTTCGCGGAAATCAGGAAGCTTGGGGGCCATAAATTCGACCGGCGTCAGCTCCAGCGGCAATTCCTCAGCCTGGTGTTGGGCAAAATAGCCAATTTTAAGCTTACCGCCTTTGGTCAGTTTGCCTTCCATTAACGGCAGGGGGGCGGGGAGAAAATTTTCCCAAAACGTATAAGGCCGGACAGAACTTTTGCCAAAGTCGATTTTCCGTTGCCGTTGGCGCCCAGCAGGGCTATCCGGTCATTATCGACAACTTGCAAATTAAGTCTTTTCAAGACCGCTTTCCCATCATAACCGGCAACGCCGCCTTCCAGGGTGAGCAGCGGCGGCGGAAGTTCCAGAGGTTCCGGAAAATCAAAACGGGTAACGGCATCGTCCTCCAGCAGGGTGATTGTTTCCAATTTTTCCAGCATTTTCAACCGGCTTTGAGCCTGGCGGGCTTTGCTGGCCTTATAGCGGAAGCGGTCGACGAATGATTGCAGATGTCGGCGGCGGCGTTCCTGTTTTTCGGCCGTTTTCTCCAAAAGTTCCTGCTGCATGGCACGGGTACGGCAAAAGGTATCGTAATTTCCGGAATAAGAAATCAGCTTCCGGTGGTCAAAATGCAGGATATAATCGCAAAGCGAATTTAAAATATTGCGGTCATGGCTGATGAGCAGCAAAGTGCCCCGGTATTGGCGCAGCCGGTTTTCGAGCCAGATGCCTGCTTCCAGGTCAAGGTGGTTGGTCGGCTCGTCAAGCAGCAAAACGTCGGAAGGCCGAAACAATGCCGCCGCCAAAGCTGCGCGCATTTGCCAACCGCCGGAAAATTCGCCCAACGGCCGTTCCAAATCGGTATCCTTAAATCCCAGCCCGGTCAGAATAGAAGCAGCTTCCGCCGGAGCGGCAGCGGCGCCCAGCAAATTCAGCCTTTCATGAATTTCCGCCAACTCCGTTTCTTCGGCCTGTTCCAAGCGTTCCAGCAATTCTGCCCGCTCACGGTGGGCAGCGAGGACAAAGTCCAGCACCGGAACCGACATATCGCGGATTTCCTGTTCAACAAAGACAACATTATACCCGCCCGGAAAAAACACGTTTCCGGTTTCGGTTTCCAATTCGCCTTTCAAAACTCGGAACAAAGTGGATTTGCCGCAGCCGTTGGCTCCGACCAAGCCGACTTTCTGGCCATCGGAAACATGAGCGGAAGCATGTTCCAGCAAGACTTTGCCGCCGAGGCGCACGGTTATGTCATTTATATCAATCATGCCGGGGTTAATAGCATATTGCGCAACAGATGTAAACCGCCTTTTTAATTGAACCAGGTAATTATTTTATACATCATCCTCTCGGTCAAAGCACCGATATCGTCTTTCATCGTAATCTGCCGGCTTATTTTTTTTCAAAACTGCGATACTATTCATAGCAAGGATTGTCAGGCACACTCTCGGCATATTGCTGAAGAGCCGCAATAACTTTTTCCGGCAAAATGTTTTTTTTCGACAATCCGATTTTAAACACTTCTTTAGCTTTTTTGATTCAAAATTTAAATAATCGAATCGCAAAACAAGGACTAAGTTCATGAAAATTGAGGATATTGAAATTACGGGACTGACTTCTGATTCCCGTTTGGTTAAGCCGGGATTTTTGTTTGCCGCGCTTGACAGCGAAAAAGCGCCGGGATCGTCCTATATTCCCTCCGCCATTGCCAACGGTGCCGCCCTTATTCTCGGAAAAGCCGAATATGCCTCCGTTGCCGGAAATGTCAAATTTATTGCAGACGCCAATCCAAACAAAAAATTTTCCGAACTGGCCGCAGAATTTTACGGCCCGCAGCCGGCGCATATTGCCGCCATTACCGGAACCAACGGCAAGACCTCGATTGCCGATTTTGTCCGCCAGATTCTGACGGCAATGGGAACAAAAGCCGCCAGCATGGGCACGCTCGGATTTATCAAGGGCAATCAGGCGCCCGTGCCTTCGCCGAACACGACGCCCAATGCCGTAACGACCGCCGAAGAACTGGCCAAGCTCAAAAGAGAAGGATATGACTATGTTTGTATGGAGATGTCCAGCCACGGCCTCTGCCAATACCGGGTTGGCGGCGTCCACCCCGAGGTTGCCGGTTTTACCAATCTGACCCGCGACCACTTGGATTATCACAAAACTTTTGAAAATTATCTCAACGCCAAGCTGATTTTGTTCCGTGAAATCCTGGTTCCGGGCGGAACCGCCGTCCTTAATGCCGACATTGAGGTTTTTCCGCAGATTGAAAAAGCCTGCCTTGAGAGCGGAAAAAAGATCATCACCTACGGGCACAACGGCCGGGAGCTTTGTCTGATACAGGCGCTCCCGGAGCATAACGGGCAACGGCTTAAGCTGGTTTATTTCGGCAAAGAAGTGGAAATTTTTGTTCCGCTGGCCGGAGAATTTCAGGCAATGAACATTCTCTGCGCCTTGGGAATGGCCGCTGTTTTGAGCGGAAAACCGGAAGAAGTCATCAGACACGCCGGGGCACTCAAAGGGGCCAAAGGGCGCCTGGAGCTGGCCGGGACCACCGACAGCGGCGCAGCGGTTTATATTGACTATGCCCACACACCAGACGCGCTGGAAAACGTTATTCGCGCCATGCGGCCGCATACGAGAGGCAAGCTCCATGTCCTGTTTGGCTGCGGCGGCGACCGCGACAGCGGCAAACGTCCGATTATGGGGCAGATTGCCAATGAGCTGGCCGACGTGATTTATGTTACCGACGACAATCCGCGCACCGAGGACGCGGCCAAAATCCGCGAGCAGATTATGGCCGCCTGCCCGCGCGGCAAAAACATTCCCGGGCGCGCCGAAGCCATTCGGGAAGCAATGGCAGGGCTTGGCGACGGAGACGTTTTGATACTGGCCGGCAAAGGGCATGAAACCGGACAGTATATCAACGGAAAGGTTTACCCTTTTTCCGACCATGAAGAGGTTTGTAAAAATTTGTAACAAAAAGTATTGGTATAAGTCGGAATATAAATAAGAAATTAATCATTTTTTTCAGATTTACCGCTTATATTATGTGCAGCAAAAAGTATAAACAAGGAGAAAATAATGAAAGACAAAAACATTGCCGCAACACCGTCGACAAGCATCAATACCATTGATGACCTAAACGCGTTGATAGAGCGGGTCGGCCAAGCTCAGAAAGTTCTTGCCACCTATTCTCAGGAGCAGGTTGACAAGATTTTTGAAGCCATGGCCATTGCCGCCAACGCCAACCGCATTCCGCTAGCTAAGATGGCGGTTGAGGAAACTGGAATGGGCGTGGTTGAAGACAAGGTTATCAAAAACCATTTTGCCGCCGAAGAAATTTATAACAAATACCGCCACACAAAGACCTGCGGCGTTTTGGAGCGTGACGAAACCAACGGACTGACCCGGATTGCCGAACCGCTCGGCATTATCGCCGGAGTTATTCCGACTACCAATCCGACATCGACCACTATTTTTAAGAGCCTGATTGCGCTCAAAACCCGCAACGGCATTATTTTCTCCCCGCATCCGCGCGCAAAAAAATGTACCGTTCATACGGCCAAACTGATGTTGGAGGCTGCGGTCAAAGCCGGTGCCCCGGAAGGGATCATCGGCTGGATTGAGGAACCGAGCATTGAACTGACCCAGCACCTGATGAGCCACAAGGGCATCAATCTGATTTTGGCAACCGGCGGCCCGGGCATGGTTAAATCGGCATACAGCTCCGGCAACCCGGCACTTGGTGTCGGCGCAGGCAACACCCCGGCAATCATCGACGAAACGGCAGACATCAAAATGGCCGTCAGCTCCATCTTGATGAGCAAAACGTTTGACAACGGCATGATTTGCGCTTCGGAGCAATCGGTTATCGTCCACAAGGACATTTATGACGAAGTCCGCAAAGAATTTGAATACCGCGGCGCTTATCTTCTGGACAAGAAAGAAAAAGAAAAAGTTGCCAAGACCATTGTCATAGACGGCAAGCTGAATGCCAAAATCGTCGGGCAGCCGGCAGCGAAAATTGCCGAAATGGCAGGCCTCAAGGTTCCGGCAGATGCCAAGGTTCTAATCGGCGAGGCCAGCAAAATCGGTTCGGAAGAAGAATTTTCTTACGAAAAGCTTTCGCCGGTATTGGCAATGTATAAGGCAGACGATTTCAACCAAGCCGTTGACATGGCGCGCGATTTGGTTAACTTTGCCGGCCCGGGGCATACGTCGGTCCTTTATACCGCCAATCAGAACGCTGACCGTATCAAACATTTTTCGGAAGTTGTCGAAACCGGGCGCATGCTGGTAAACACCCCGTCTTCGCAAGGGGGTATCGGCGACCTTTATAACTTCCGCCTTGACCCGTCGCTGACTTTGGGCTGCGGTTCATGGGGCGGCAATGCAGCGAGCGAAAACATAGGAGTAAAACATCTGATGAACATTAAAAACGTAGCCGAAAGACGTGAAAATATGCTGTGGTTCCGGGTTCCGCCTAAAATTTACTTTAAGCGCGGTGCCGTCGGTTTTGCCCTGCGCGAGCTCTGCGGCCGCAAAAAAGCCCTGATCATTACCGACAAACCGTTGTTCCAGCTCGGTTACACCAAGAAGATTACCGACGTGTTGGAAGAAATGGGCATTGCTTTTCAGATTTTCTCGGAAGTTGCCCCGGATCCGGATACGGACACGGTCAACCGTGCATTGGTTATGGCCCGCAATTTCGAACCCGATGCAATTATTGCGCTCGGCGGCGGTTCGCCGATGGATGCCGCCAAAATCGTCTGGCTGATGTATGAACACCCGGAAGTCAAGTTTGACGATTTGGCCATGCGTTTTATGGATATCCGCAAGCGTGTCTGCATGTTCCCGGAACTGGGCTCCAAAGCCTATATGGTTGCTATTCCGACAACTTCGGGTACAGGTTCGGAAGTTACGCCTTTTGCGGTTATTACCGATTCAGCCACTCATATCAAATATCCGATTGCAGACTATGCGCTGTCGCCGAATATGGCGATTATTGACCCGGATTTGGTTCTGACCATGCCCAAAGGGTTGGCCGCCGCTTCGGGTATTGACTCGCTGACCCATGCTCTGGAAGCTCTGGCTTCCATTTTGGCGACGCCGTTTACCGACGGTATTGCCTATGAAGCAATCCGGCTGATTTTTGACAATTTGGCATTGTCAGTCAACGACGGCCCCAATAATCCGATTGCCCGCGAAAATATGCATTATGCCGCAACCATGGCCGGCATGGCATTTGCGCAGGCGTTCCTCGGTGTCTGCCACTCTATGGCTCACAAGCTCGGCAGCGCCTACAACATTCCGCATGGTATTGCCAATGCCCTTTTAATCAGCCAAGTGGTCAAATTTAACTCCAACGACCGCCCGACCAAACAAGGGACATTCTCGCAATATCATTATCCGGAAGGCAAACGCCGTTATGCCAAGGTTGCCGAATTTCTTAATCTCGGCGGCAAGAACGACGACGAGAAAGTTGCCAACCTGATTAAGGAAATTGAAAAACTTAAGAAGAGTATCAACATTCCGGCTTCCATCAAAGACTGGGGCGTTGACGAAAAAGTCTTCCTGGATAATCTTGACAACTTGTCCGAGCTGGCCTTTGACGACCAGTGTACTGGGGCCAACCCTGCGTATCCGCTGATTTCAGAAATCAAGCAAATGTATCTGGACGCTTATTACGGACGGCTGTAAGAAGCTTTGAGAAAAAAATGCCCTCGCTTGAGGGCATTTTTTTTGGTTTATCATTTTACGCGGACACCCGCACGATAGGCAAGCTTTAGGATTACTACTTCGACTTGGGTTGCTGCCCGCAACATACCTCTAGCGTCCCCCAACATTAGTGGCGAGGGGGGGATATCAAGGTTGCGCCTGTGCCCCCTGCCCTTGGATACTGCCCGCTGAGCCTATGTCATGCAGGCAATAAAGAAAGCGCCCCGTCCAATATTCCGGGCGAAGCGCTCCTTTCTGGAAGAAAACTTTTAAATTAAGATTGTTTAACTTTGTTTTGCAAATCTTTAATCAGGGCATCAACACCGCCCGGATTGTTTTTTATAAAACCTGAATATTCATTGCGAGCCGTTATTGCCAGACTAACATTTTCAATAACAATGTCAACAATTTTAAAACTTTTTCCCTCTTGACGAACGCGCCATTTTACTTTTGCCGGTTCTCCTTCGCCCATGTTGACGGTTGAATCGACATAAACCTGCCCGGCAGAAGAAGACGGGGTCGTTCCCGTAAAGACAAAGGCTTTGCCTTTGAATTCGTCAAAACGCTTGGACCAGGTTTTGACGTTCAACTCACGATAAACCTGAATAAATGCTTTTCTCTGTGCCGGGGTTGCTGTGCGCCAGTTGCGTCCCAACACAAATTTGCCGATAAAATCCAAATCAAGCGCGCTGTTAAACAGTTTCTCAAAACGCTTGTCTTTTTCGGCCTGCGATACATTGGCGTTGATAATCTGTTCAATACCGTCCGAAGTAACTTTTTCCACAAATTTTTGCGCGCCTTGAGCGTCAACTTCGGCCCGCACCGTCCCGGACAAGAGGGCTGCTGCGGCAAAGACAGCGGCAAATAAATTTTTCTTCATCTATAAATACTCCATATTATGTTCAAAAGGTTATTGGGCTTCCATTTCGTCAAAAGTATCGTCTTCGTCTTCAATTCCGAAATCAAAGTCATAAGACTGCGTATTTTCAGCAGCATTACAGCCCATAGTCTTGCGATTTTGCAAATAAGCCGAACGCATGGTTGAATAGAAGTCAACAGAACCGCGTTCCAAATCATCCAAAAGCTCAATATTGGATTCTCGCAGCGCAATTGCCTGAACGCCGATATAGGTGTAAATGGCTTTATCATGAACATTGGCATCTTGATATGTTGCCCAGTAGACCGGATTCATAAATCCGTCTGCAAACATGCCGACTGCAGCTCTCGGAGTACTCGGCCCGGCGAACGGCAGAACGATAAACGGACCGTCCGGAACGCACCAGGCTGCTAAAGTTTCGTCAAAACCGGCGGCATCTTTTTTCAGCCCCCAGCCTTCGGCAACGTCAAACATGCCGAGCAGACCCAATGTCGAGTTGATGCCAAAACGGGCGACGCCGATTCCCGATTGCTTAATGTCGCCTTGCAACAAATTGTTGCCCGCATAGACCGGTTCCTTGATGTTGCTGATTACCGAACGGACACGCTCACGGGTAAAGTCGTTGGTAACTGCCCGGTAGCCTTCCGCAACCGGCTTGAGGATATACTTGTCAAACTGGTAGTTAAACTTAAACATGGCACGGTTATAAGTCTCAAACCTGTCATAATCGACGTGCTGGTCATGGTTGTCAGGTTTGCTGGCGCAAGATGCGGTCGTGCCGATAACAAAAGCCAAGGCGGTACATAAAACAGATTTTCTAATCATAACGTCCTTTCTAACTTTGGTAATATTCAATAATATTATGTTTAATATAACATTTATATTTATTAAATCAATAAATATCGGCACCTGTTGTAATAAAAAGGTATGTAAAATTGTTTTGCAAAAACAAAACCATGCTGAAAATCAAACCAAAATTTTGTTTAACTGCGTTTTTTTTGTTACAAAGCGGAAACCTTTTGTGTTTTGCAAAAAAAAATAAAATGCACTAGGATACCCCACAGTTAAAACAAATAATAAGGACGTGACTATGACGAATAAACCTTCAAAACCGATTAATCTTTTTGACTGTGCAACTTCCCAAAAAGTAATCGGCCAGGACAAATTCCTGAACGCTTTTGAAAAAATTTTGAACCACGGCGCATATTGCCAAGGTCCGGAAACCAAAGAACTCGAAACAAAATTGGCCGCATTCTCCAATGCCAAATATTGCACCAGCTGCGCTTCCGGTACCGATGCCCTGATTTTGCCGCTGATGGCTTGGGACGTTAAACCCGGCGATGCCGTATTTGTTTCTTCGTTTACTTTTGTAGCTTCGGCCGAAGCTCCGGTTTTGCTCGGTGCTACGCCGATTTTTGTAGATTCCGATCCTGATACTTATAATATGGATCCCAAAGACCTGCAGCGTGCAATCGACGAAGTCAAAAAAGAAGGCAAACTGAATCTGAAAGCCGTTATTGCCGTCGATATCTTCGGTTCCCCGTGCGATTATGACGCAATTCTGAAAATTGCCCATGACAACGGCATGAAGGTCTTGTCCGATGCCGCCCAGAGCTATGGCTCAACCTACAACGGCAAAAGAGCCGGAAATATTGCCGATATGACCGCTACTTCTTTTTATCCGACCAAGCCGCTGGCTTGTTACGGAGACGGCGGCGCCAGCTTTACCAATAATGAAGCCGAAAATGATTTGATGGTTTCCTGCCGCGTCCATGGCATGAGCAAAACCGACCGCTATGACAATATCCGCTTTGGTCTGAACTCCCGTATGGATTCTTTCCAGGGTGCCGTTTTGCTGCAAAAGCTTACTGTTTTTGAGCAGGAACTCAAAGACCGCGAAGCTATTGCCAAGCGCTATGACGAAGGTTTGAGCAGCTATTATGGCAAACAGAAAATTTTGAGCAACGCCACTTCGGCTCGTGCTCTGTACACCATTCATTGCGAAAACCGCGATGAACTGATGAACTTCCTGAAAGAAAAAGGCATTCCCTGCGGTGCTTATTATCCGCGTCCGGTTAATACCCAAACAGCTTATGCCAAATGGAATACCCGTCAGGTTCCGGTTTGCGAAAAGCTTTCCAAGACCGTTTTGAGCATCCCGATGCATGCTTACCTGGATCAGGAAACTCAGGATTACATCATTGAATGCATGAACGAATTTGCTGCTTCTCAAAGCACAAAAGCAGCATAGGCTTTGAAAGCTGATTGGCAAAAGGCGGGCGCAATGTCCGCCTTTTTTGTAATATTATTCCTTAAAATATTATCGGATATTTTAATGTTCTTCCGCAGAACAGTTATTAAAAAACAGCCCGTACATCAAATGTACGGGCCGTTTTTGTGATTTCAGAAACTGGCGGAAACTTATTTTTTCTCGTCCGGATCGCGCAAAACATAACCGCGCCCCCAAACCGTCTCAATATAATTTTTGCCGCCTGAAGCTTTTTCGAGCTTTTTACGCAGTTTGCAGATGAATACGTCGATAATCTTAAGCTCCGGCTCGTCAATTCCGCCGTACAGGTGGTTCAAAAACTGGTCTTTGTTGAGTGTTGAGCCTTTCCGCAGCGACAAAAGCTCCATAATGCCGTATTCTTTGCCGGTCAGATGCAGGGTTTTTGTTCCGACCGTAACGGTCTGGGTGTCCAGGTTAACTTCAACGTCGCCGGTGCGGATAATCGAATTGGAATGCCCTTTGGAACGGCGGACAACCGCCTGCAAACGAGCCAGCAGCTCGGCCTTGTCGAAAGGCTTGGTCAGATAATCGTCGGCGCCGAATCCCAAGCCTTTGACTTTCTTGTCCGGTTCGGAAAGGCCGGAAAGAATGAGTACCGGCGTATTGACCTTGGCGGCGCGGAGATTTTTGAGAACTTCATATCCGTTCATGTCCGGCAGCATCAAATCTAAAATGATGATGTCATAATCATACAGTTTGCCGATTTCCAGCCCGTCTTCGCCCAAATCGGTGGTATCGACAATCATGCCTTCTTTTTTCAGCATTGTTTCAATGCTTTGCGAAATCGCATAATCGTCTTCAACTAATAAAACTCGCATTTTGCTCCCCCCCTTATTGATAAGATAAAAGAATAATAGTCTCTTATTTTTTATTTGTTAACCTTTTTGAACAGGTTGTTAATAATTATTAACAGAAAATTATTTTCATGTGAATAAAATGCAGCAAATTCTCAAAACTTACCAAATAACTGCTATATAACAGGTATATGATAATATTGTGACCACCAGGCGCGGAGTTTTTATGCTGTTATACTCAAATCTGATTGATGAAGTCGGCAAAATGGAGCCGGAAGACTATTACGGCTGCGTTACCGGCGTCCGCGGCCTTTTTATTGAGGTTAGCGGCATCAGGCGCCGCCTTTCCATCGGAGACCGTTGCAATGTCTGCGCTTCCGGCGGCCGAAAGGTGGTTTGCGAGTTGGTCAGCTTTATGGACGAACGCCTGTTGCTGATGCCTTACGGCTCTTTGGAGGGGATTGGGCTTGGCTGCCGGGTGGAGGTTGAAAACGCCGCTCCGGTAATCTATCCGCATCCTTCCTGGCTAGGCCGGATAATCAATGCTTTTGGCGAAGCGATTGACGGCAAAGGCCCGTTGATTAAAGGCAGCAAGCCTTATTACATCAAATCTTCACCGCCGCCGGCGCAGTTTCGTGACCGGGTTTGCGGCAAAGTCGACCTCGGGGTCAAAGCGGTGAACGCCTTTTTGACAATCTGCAAAGGGCAGCGCATGGGCATTTTTGCCGGTTCCGGAGTCGGAAAGTCAACCCTGATGTCCATGATGGCCAAAAATACCGATTCGGATATTTCCGTCATCGGCCTGATCGGCGAGCGCGGACGCGAAGCCAAAGAATTTGTGGAAGACACGCTGGGTGAAGAAGGGTTGGCCAAATCGGTGCTGGTTTTGGCCACTTCGGACGAAAGCCCGCTGATGCGCCGTCAGGCCGCTTATACCACTATGGCGGTTGCCGAATATTTCCGCGACCAAAACAAAAACGTGCTCTGCATGATGGACTCCATCACCCGTTTTGCCATGGCGCAGCGTGAAATCTCGCTGACCGTAGGCGAACCGCCGGCCTCCAAAGGCTATACGCCCAGCGTTTTTGCCGAGCTGCCTCGGTTGTTGGAGCGGGCCGGCCCAGGGGCCGGAACCGGAACCATTACCGGATTGTTTACGGTTTTGGTTGACGGCGATGACCACAACGAACCGGTGGCCGACGCCGTGCGCTCGATTTTGGACGGGCATATTGTGCTTGACCGCGCGATTGCCGAACGCGGCCGCTATCCGGCCATTAACATTCTGCGTTCCATTTCCCGTACCATGCCCGATTGCGATACGCCGGAAGAATACGCGATTGTTGCCAAAGCCCGCAAATATATTGCCGCTTATGAGAATATGGCCGAACTTATCCGTCTCGGCGCCTATAAAAAAGGCTCTAACCGCGAAGTGGACGAAGCTATTTTTTATTATCCGAAAATCGAAGAATTTTTAAGCCAGCGGAAAGGTGAAAAGGTGACGCTTCCGGAGTGTTATCAACAATTGGACGCCATTCTTTCCGAACCCTATGTCCCGGGGAATTGATAAATGAAAACGTCTCTCCAGACTTTAACCCGGATTCAAAAGTTCAAAATTGACGAACAGCGCAAAATTCTGGTCGAATATCAAAATAAAGAAGACGAACTGCAACAACGTCTGGATCAGCTTAACCGCGATTTTGAGAACGAAAAGAAAACCAGCCGGGAGCTTGGCTTGGCCGCCGATTTCGGCGCTTATGTCAAACGGTATCTGAAAATCAGGGAAAGCCTGGAAAACCAGTTGGTCGCCATCCGCAAAAAAATAGAGGAAGTCCGCGATATTATTGCCGAAATGTTCAAAGAACAAAAAACTTATGAGATTGTCGACCGCTGCCGCAAAGAAGCCGAAGAAAAAGAATTGTCCGACAAAGAGCAGAAGATGCTTGATGAAATCGGAACCAATGCCTATATAAAGAAACATAAAGACGATTAACCAACCCTCAATCAGGAGAATAACAATGGCTTTTGAATTACCTGCTTTGCCCTATGCTATGAACGCTCTGGAGCCGTATATTTCGGAACGGACAATGGAGTTCCATTACGGAAAACACCACAAAGCTTATGTTGACAACCTCAATAAACAGATTGCCGGTACCCACTTTGAGCAAATGTCCTTGGAAGAGATTATCCGCAAAACCGCCGGCAAAACCGAATATGCCGGGATTTTCAACAATGCGGCCCAGGCTTGGAACCACGCCTTTTTTTGGACTTGCATGCAGCCGGGCGGCGGCGGGGAACCAACCGGCGAAATGAAGAAGAAAATTGAACGCAGCTTCGGCGGTTATGACAAATTCCGCGAAGAGTTTGCAGCCGCCGCGACCACGCAGTTTGGCAGCGGCTGGGCCTGGCTGGCGGAAGATGAGGAAAGCGGAAAACTGAAAGTGATTAAAACCGCCAATGCCGATACGCCGATTGCCCACGGACTTAAGCCTCTGTTGACGGTTGATGTTTGGGAACACGCCTATTACCTGGATTATCAGAACCGCCGGCCGGATTTTGTAAACGCTTTTCTCGACCACTTGGCCAAATGGAATTAGACCCGTTGTTTTTTTGCAAAGGCCGTGTCCCGGGCGGATACGGCTTTTTTGTTGCGAAAATAACCATAAAGTGCTATAATGAACCCAAGAACAGGGAATATGGCCATGGATGAAGAAAACGAAAACAAAGAAATTGAAAGAAACGAAGACGTCGCTGAAACCAACAGCGAGGTTAACGACTTTGTAGACAATTTCTTGTCGTCGGGAGATATTCAGGAAATTATTGAGAGCATCAACCCGGAAGATATGAATATTGACGATATTCTGAAGAATCCGCGTTTTAATGACGGCATGGCTAAAATTCTTGACAAGCTCCCCGCGTCGGAACGGGAAATGTTTGTTTCGCAGGCCAAAAATAAAATTACCCAAGTGGCGACAAATGTTTCCGGGCAAAAGAAAAAACGGGACGAGCAGGGCAAAAAAGAAAAAAATTCTTCCGAAAACCAAAGTTCTTCCCAAGGGCGATCCAATTCGGATATGTCGCTTGACGATATGCTGGACCGCGATAAAAACAAAGCAAAACCGCAAAAAGGCCAGGCCCGGAAAATGACACCGGCCCAAAGGGCTGAGTTTATCCGCAGAATGAGAGGCATGAAGCCGTCCCAGAATGTGGCCAAAACAGCGGAAGCCGGTGGAAGAGGATTACTTAAAACCCAAAGCAAAACCATTGGAAAAACTGCCGCCAAAGCTATAGGAAAAACTGCTGCCAAAACCGTCGGCAAAACGGCCGGAAAGGCTGTCGGAAAATCCTTATTGAAAAAAATTCCGGGGGTGAGCTTGGGAGCCGGATGCTTTTTTGCCTGGCAGCGGATTAAAGACAAAGATTATTTGGGAGCAGTTGGCGAAGTCGCCTCCGGGATTTGCGGCTGTATTCCCGGACTCGGGACGGCAGCCAGCGTCGGAATAGACACGGCTTTGGCCGCCAGGGATATTTCCCGCGCTTCCAAGCAAGCAGAAATGCCGGCGGCTGTACCGGGTCGTACTGATGTTTCCGGCAGGAAAACGCTGTCTAATGATTTAAACCGTCGGATTTTGCTGGAAAAAAGAGGAATTATTCAAGCCCCGAGAAATACGCCGGCTGTTCGCCCGACCCAGATGAATCCGCAAATGCTGATGGCGCTTCGCGGTCGTTCAAATTCCTGAGATTGAAAGCCAGACCGTTTTTTGGGCTGCCGCCCTCTGTCCGAAGATGACAAGGACAACGAGGGCGGCTTTGCCCTTACCTAAAAAAAATTCCCCTTGCATTTTCTCTTATTTGCATTAATCTTATTCTCGCATTCGGGTGAGCCGGGTGTGGAGTATCACAACTCCTTACGTAATAACAAAGCTCCTTTTATGGGGAGCGACCGGAATAAGTATGCTTTGCGCATAACGAAGAAGGTCGACTGTTTACGTACAGTTGTGAACTCCCCTCCTCAAAGGCTTTTGAGGAGGTTTCTTTTTAATCAGAAACCTAAAGGGAGTTTAGAACATGACTTTAATCCAGAATATTAAAAACAAAACCTTTCGCAAAGCAATCGGCATTGAGTTTGCCAGGCTGCGCCGCGAACGCAATCAGGAAATTGAGAAAGTTGCCGCCGCCGTCGGCGCTTATCCCGAAACCGTAGACCGGCTTGAGTTGGGATATTATACTGCTTACGGGCTTACCGCCAGGCTGCTCAAATATTATAACAAAGACATCAAAATAGAACTCGTCGACCGGCAGTAATAAAAAAATCTCCCGTTTCAAACGGGAGATTTTTCTAAACAGCAATTTGCTGCAAATCATCGGGAACAATTAATTCGGCTGCGGTTGCCTGCAACACATCGTCCAAAGAAAACAGCGGATTGATTTCTTTTAAAACCAGGCCTTGGGGCGTTACTTCCATAACGGCACGTTCGGTAACAATCAAGTCAACCTCTTTGGCAGCAGTCAGCGGCAAGGTGCATTTTTTTACAATACGCGGGCGCCCCTTATTGGTATGCTCCATGGCAATAATCACCCGTTTGGCGCCAACGACCAAATCCATTGCACCGCCCATTCCGGGAACAAAAACGCCCGGCACCATCCAGTTGGCCAGGTTTCCTTCTTCGTCAACTTCCAAAGCGCCCAAAACCGTCGCATCAATATGGCCGCCGCGAATCATGGCAAAAGACAACTGACTGTCAAAAAACGCCGCTCCGGGTTTGGTCGTAACGGCGATGCCGCCGGCATTGGTTACCAACGGGTTGTCAGAGCCGGACAGATCGCGGCGCCCAACGCCGAGCAAGCCGTTTTCGGACTGAAACACAACATGCAGATTAGCGGGGATATAATTTGCAACTTCTGTCGGCAGACCAATCCCCAAAGTAATGACGTCGCCTTCGCCGAATTCTTTGGCAACACGGCGGGCAATAATCTCACGGCTTTGTTCTTTTGAAAGTTCCATTTTTCGTTTCCTTATACCGCAATATAATCAACAAAAATTCCGGGAATAGTGATTTCATCGGGTTTGAGAGGCTCATCGCTCAATTCTCCGGCCTCGACAATGACCGTATCGGCGGCCGTTGCCATCACAACATTAAAATTACGGGTTGTCCCGGGCAGAAAAAGATTGCCGAAACGGTCGGCCCGGGCAGCGCTGATTAAGGCAAAATCGGCTTTCAGCGGTTTTTCAAGCAGATATTTTCGTCCGTCGATTTCCATGACGGTTTTGCCTTTTTCAACTACCGTACCGACGCCGGTCGGCGTTAAAAAACCTCCCAACCCGGAGCCGGCGGCGCGTATCCGCTCAACCAAAGTTCCCATTGGCACAAGTTCCACTTCCAGCTCTCCGGCATTCATCTGGCGGCCGGTTTCGGGATTGGTGCCGATATGGGCGACAATCGCTTTTTTTATCCGCTTGTTGACCACCAGTTTGCCGCGGTCATAGTCCGGCGTAGAAGTATCATTGGCAATCAGGGTCAGATTGCAGATGTCATTTTTGAGGATTTCTTCAATAATCCGGGCGGGCGTTCCGCAGCGTAAAAAGCCGCCGATCATTACCGATGCACCATTTTTAAGCAACTGCCCGGCTTCAGAAATTGTTATTATCTTTTTCACGAAGTTGTCAATCTCTGTTAAATAAAACTTGAAACATTATAATTAAAAAATTTTTAAAGTCATCAAATTTTTACAATATTTTCCATAATGACATTCTCCCCCTTCTAAAAATTTGACAAAACAATTTGACATAATTTCCAAAATGTAGTAAACTTGCTTTATTGTTTACAAAGGAGTTAATGATGTTCAAATTTTTTGATAAAAAACCCTCAGATATAAAAGCTATTGAAAAAACCTGTAAAAGTTACGCCAAGAACAGCAAATGCACTTTTAATGAAGCGCTTGCAACTTTAAGCGACAAACAATTAAAAACTTATGAGGAATACTTTACCAGCCGCTACAAATATGAAGAACCCTTTTGGGGAGGCGACGGCGTATATGTGCCGGCCAGCGAAACGGACAAAACACGCCTTGAGGCTATTCGAAAAATCCAGGAAAAGCGCGCTGTCGCCAAAGATACGGCCGAACGCGAAAGCATTGACTGGGACAAGACCAGCATTTCGCTGAATGACCTTAAGCTTGAACATTATCAAAAATTTCACGAAGCCTGGCAATCTCATTATGACCGCCACGCTTTCAGCCCTGCCTACTACGAAAACCGTTTCCGCCTCAAGGTCAACCTCAATAACCGGGATTATGTCATTGCCGACATTTCCGACTGGGCAGAAGAACCGATTGATTTCGGAAAGCGCAATCCCTCTCAAAGGCTGGAGACTTTTGTTAACGAAGAAATTAAAAAGCAAACCCTGACGGATATGCCGGAACAATATTCCGACGACGAAATCAAATCCATGGTCAGAGACAGCGTCATGTCCAAGAGGCCTAACGCCCAGGCGCTCATTCCGGCCATTTTGAAAACGCAATATATGAAAGAAGGGCTGCAATATGAAAAAGAGCAATTTGCCCGTCAAGCGGAAAACCAACATCTGAAACAGAAAATAAAGTATCGTGCAGGCATCTATCGTCGGAAAAAATCCGGCATTGTTGCTGCCGCGCCGGAAACAGCCTATGAAAAGTCGCTGCGGCAAATTTCCCAAAGAGGTTAAAATTATTATTCTCAACCAAATTAAAGCACTTCTCCGGAGGTGCTTAATTTTTATTATAAAAATTTCCTAATTGATATTTTTATCAAAGAGCTGTATTTTTATAAATAAATAATAATAAGGATCCGGAAATGACCCGATATGCCACTACCCAACAGCTTTTGGAAGTCCTGCGCCAAGCCCCCAAGGGGAAAAGCCGCGCCGAAATCCTCAGCTTGGAAGAAAACCGGCGGCTGATTTATAACAGCGGTGCCAATGTTACCCTTTACTGCGGCAAGCTGCAAAACGGAAAGACGTTCAGGGAAAAACTGTCAGGAATTTACCTCGGATTGCTGGAGCGGCAAAACGCCAAAAGCGGAATCAGAGAAGGTATCGGAGCACTCGGCGGCTTGTCCGTACGCATTGACGAAGCCGCCTTCAACCGTCTTAGCTTGGACGAACAGGAAAGCCTTATCGGGCTTAAAGACGACGTTATTCGCGGTGAGGACAACCTCCCCCAGCACATCGGCGATATCGGGCGCATCAGCCGCAACACCGTTAAGCGCGAGAGTTTTGAAGAGCTGGGCAATCTGGGCATTTATGACTTTCCGATAGATGTCGACAAGATGAAACCGCTGGATATGTCGGAAGTCCGCGACGACAACTATGCCATAAACATATGGAACGGGTACGGCCAGGTTTGGGCGGTAACGCCTTATTGCTATCGCCTGGAAGTTCCCGAAAGCATGCTTGACCGGCTGCATGAAGCCAGCCTGTGTCAAAAACACGAAAAAAACAGCGAGGCGCGCAGTTATCTTAAGATGACGCTGTTTGACGCCCTGCCCCGTTACGGCAAACGCAGCGGAGAAGTCCTTTCGGCCGACGGACGCGACATGACGTACGATTACCGCTATCCGCACGAGTGGCTGGTGAGCTGGAAAATTGCCGCCGAAGCCCTCAACGGAGAACCCAAAGCCTTATTGCTGCTGGCCGCAGAAGTTCAGAAAACTTCGGAACATCAGGTCAGCTTTGCCGCAGCGGCCAAAGACATGGGACAAGATTTGGATTTTGTTGCCAAAGCGCTTGAGCTTCCGGCGGATACGGTTCGCAAAATGGAAGGGAACTTTCAGACCGGGCATCGGCAAAAATTCCGTTCTTCTGCACAATCGGAAAAATAAGCCTTGCCGAATCGAAAAAAAAATATATTCTTCGCCAGTGGAGCGATTGTCATGAATTTCTGGCGTGATTTCAACATCAAAGCATTGTTCTGCGGACCGTTTTTCTATTTTTGGCAGGGTATGGTCCGGCGGGGGGCTTTTCTTCTGACCTTGGCGTGCTTATGCTGGCTGGGAGCGGTTTTGCAATGGCAAAGCGGAAATTCCGCTATAGCCGCGATTATGTTATCGCTGCCGTTTTTGTTCTGCGCGTTGCGGGCAAACGCCGATTATGCCGCTTATCTGGCCCAAAACAGCAATTATGACCCTGACGCGCCGACGCAATATTATTCAGTTTCTTTATTCCGGCTGATTTTTTGTTCGATTGTGAGCGGCGGATTTTATGACATTTATTGGAGCTATCGCCAGTGGAATGCGGTAAAGCACGATCAACACGCCAGAATTTCGCCTTTTTTGCGCTGCCTGAGCAATCTTTTTTTCATTTATCCCCTGTTTAACCGGATTTACCGTTCCGCTGCGCAGCTCCGTTATCTGCCGCGGTTTCCGTCCGGACTGGCGGCAATGTCCTATATTCTGATCAACCTGGCGCAGGAGCCCAAAAACTATGACAGCCTCAGTTCGGGAGAAGCGGTTATTTTGGCCGGAATTCTGGCAGCCAGCGCCCTCAGCCTAATCCCGGCGCAAAAAGCAATTAATTTTAACAACGCCCGTTTGAACGGCGCTCTGAAGTTTGCCCCGGTCCGGTGGCATGAAGTTGTGATTACGCTTATCGGTTTGCTGCTGATGATCTCTTATTTTTGGGCCAATCAGTTCTTATATAATTAATCCAAACGGCAAAAATTATGCTTTCGCTTTTATTTATTTTTGCTAAACTGAAAAAAAATTTTTTAACTGCAGGTGCCGAAAAAATATGAAATGCGCAGAATTTGACATCAACAAAGCCAAAGGCGTCCGGCTCTTCAATCCGGTTCAGCTTGCCGACCGCCTGATGCCAAAAGGAAGAAAACTCGACAGCGAAGACATTGATGCCCTTAAAAAGGCCGGTATCCGGCGGATTTTCGGCGCCGAAGAAGAAATCCACGACATCAGTTTTCAAATCGCGCTCCGGCAGCTGTGCGCCAAACTCTGCGGGGAGGCAACGGCTTATTCCATCGGCGACAACGGCATTGCCAAAATCGTGGCGACCCGAAACGGAATTTTTGAATGTTCTGAAGAACGGGCAGCAAAATTTAACCGTTTTTCCGACTTTGCTGTTTTGAACACAATCGAGCCTTTTCAAAACGTTAAAGCCGGAGAAGTAATTGCCGAGCTGCAAACGGAATATCCGATTATTCCCCAGAAAGAAATTGATAAAATCCTGTACAGCCTCTCGGGCAACACAACCCTGCTGCAGGTAACCGAAGACAAACCTCACCGCGCCGCCCTGCTTTATACGCAGTTTTACAACAATGACGAAGAAGAAGCACGTTTTACTTCCGCCGTTCAAAAGCTGGTCAATGATTTTGGCGGCCTGCAGATAGATTTTTCAACCGAATACAGCGCGCCGCACCATATTCAGGGGATTGCCGATACGCTGAGCTATGCCGTCAATCAGCCGAATGATCTGATTTTTATCGTCCCCGGACAACGCAGCGGCTCACGATACGACGTTATCCGTTCGGCTTTGCTCAGCTTTGTAGACGATATTATTTGTTCCAATATTCCGCAAATCGGAATTTCTGATTTTATTATTGCAACCAAACGCGGCAAAAAAATTATCTGCCTGCCTTATGATTATGCAGAAATTGACAGTCCGCTGCTCAAGCGTCTGATTTTGCAGGTTATTGTCAGCGAAAAGCTGCTCAGCTTTGATTTTCGGCATCCACAGAACGCTACCCTGCCGGGCGGCATGACCCTCAATATCCGGGAGCAGGCCCGTTTGAGCGGAAACGGCAGCGGCGACAAGAACAAAAATACGCCAAGCGTTGCCGCGATTGTTCTGGCGGCCGGAAGCAGCCGCCGCGCCGGAAGCAATAAACTTTTGGCAGAGGTTGACGGCGAACCGTTGTTCCTGAAGGCGGTTCATGCGGCCGTCCGTTCCAAGGCCAATCCGGTTTACGTTATTACCGGTTATCAAAATGAGGAAATTGAAGCGGCTTTGGAAGACATTGACGTTAACGTCCTTTACAACCCGTCTTTCCGGGCCGGGATCAAAACCTCTATCATGCTGGGGCTGAATTCCCTTCCCTCAAGCTGCAAAGGCGCTTTGCTGCTGCCCGGGGACATGCCGAACATTACCGATAAATTTCTGGACAAGATAATCAAAAACTTTAAGCCTGACGGCGGGCCGCAGCTGCTGGTCAGCAGTTTTAAGGGCGTCAAATCCAATCCGGTTTTGTGGAGCCGCGAACTTTTTGACAAGGCAGACATTGTGCCGGAAGATGCCGGCATCAGGGTTATTTTTCCGCAATATGAGGATTATACGACCAAAATCGAAACCCGGGACAAAAGCCTGCTTTGGGACGTGACTTATCCGGGCGACGTGGCTTCTTTCAGCAAAAAAGACTAGCCGGCGCTTTTGCTCTGGTCCGGCTTGCGGGGAAATGCCGGATTGAGCACTTTGACGATTTCGCTCAGGGGCAGAATTTTAATATGTTTTTCCGGCAGGGACGGCAGCCACTGCTTTAGTGCCTGATAGGTTGCGCTCTTGGGGTGCCCGATGGCGATGGCATAACCGTTGCGGCGGGCAATTTTTTCGGTCAGCGCCAGTTGCCGGTTTACATATTCGACCTGATTGACATTATCCAAAAAAACATGGCGGTGCGCATAAGGCACGGCATATTCGGCCGCCACTTTTCGTCCGGCTGATTTGGGCGAGGTTTTGGAATCCAGAAAAAACAAACCGCGGCGATGCAGCACTTCCATAACCGGAGCCAGTTTTTCGGCATGTTCGGTAAACAGGCTGCCCATGTGGTTATTCACCCCTTTTATATCAGAAAACTTAGCCAGCATCTTTTCAAAATTGGCGGTAATTTCAGCCGGTGTCATTTCAATCGTCAGCACATCGGGGGCAACATCAATGTTGCTTTTGGGCTGCATCGGCACGTGAACGATGATTTCGTGTCCGGATTTGCGGGCAGTTTCCACCTGAGCATCGAGCGAAGTGCCGTAAGTAAGAAAAGAAGAAGTCAGCGGCGCCTGCAAAGAACTGATGTCGCGCGTCCGGGAGCGGCTTATGCCCATATCGTCAATAACAACGGCAATAACCGGCTCGGCGCCGAAATACGGCGGTTTGTGCGCAACGTCGATATCCATGTCGCGGAGTTTTTTATGTCCGCGATAAACGTAATAGCCTTTTCTGTTTTCTTCAGGCTCCCGATATTCTTCTTCGGGAAGTTCTTCTTCATAGGAGGCTTCAATTTCTGCCGTATCGACCTCATCGTCGCCCGGCTTTGCCGACAAAACGGCCTCCGTTTCCGAAACGGACAAAGACGGAGAAAGCGCCTCTTTACTTTCCGTCAGGGACAAGAGCGGTGTTTGTTCAACTTCCGGAGCTGTCAGAATGCCGTCACCGTTAGGATAAACCTCCACGATCGAAGCTTCTGCCTGTCTGGCCACTTCTGCCGCCGCAGGGTTAAGCTTTTGCTCAATCAAATCAACATCAAGCCGGGCGCTGTCAATTACCGTTACGTTTTCTTCTTCCGCAGCTTCGTTTTCTGTACCGGCAGAAGAAAAATCGGTTTCGGCAAGCAGCGAATCTTCCGCAATGACCGGCAGCTCGGCAATGTCCTGCTGATAGACGACAGCAATTTCGAAACGACGGTTCCACGGATTTTTGTCCGAAGAAAGCCAATATCCTCCGGCCACAAAAAGCAAAATCAGGCAAAAGCGCAAAATATTTCTGAGAAAAACGGCAATGCTGTGCGGCGGAGAAATTTTCGGCTGATTATCGGAATGTCGGCTCACGATATAATTCCTTTTTTATTGTCTTTCGGAACTCCGGAACTTTTCAGCAAAAAGGCGCCGAGCACTTCTGAAACGCCGGATTTTTCTAACTGCGGCTTTAGTATAGCGACCGAAGATTTTTTTTCAACAAAATTATTTGAAAAATGCACGCCGCCTATTGATTCCGCTAAAAAAACATGATATATTATTGCAGAATATAAAGGGATTAGATGATTTTGTTAAGATATGGACAGAAATAATGAACAAGAAAGAAAAGTTAAGCTTTCTGATGCGGCAGTTTCGCAAACTCAGAATGCAGCACCAACAAAAAATCCGGCAGAAAGAAAATGAACAGCAGGCCGTTTCGCTGAAAGACAAGGTAAAGATGTTTACGCTCAATCATACCGGCACTTTGCGCAAAGCATTTGCCGGAATGGCCCTGTTATCCAGTTTTAGTATGGGCGCCAGAGGAGAAACCGAAGAAACAAGCCTCAACAGTATTGACAATACCAAAAATAAAATCGCTTATGCCCAAAAACATCTGGCAGAACAGATTAAGCTTTCCGGCAATACTTATTTTTCCGGAACCAAAGATTATATTCCGCTGGCCCAGTTGGAAAACGTCAAAAGCGGCGGTTATTATAACGGCGTGTATATCGATTTTTCAAAAGTCCGACCCGAAGATGTGGTTCATGCCTTTGAATCCGGCAATAATCCGACGATTTTAAATTATGGCGCAACCAGCATCAAAAATGCCAAATATCTCGGAGACTACCAGTTTAATCTGAACAATACCATTTATGAACTGGTCAAATATTGCCGCAAGGATTTTCCCGAACTGGCCAAAGCTGCCGGCGTGGATCCGGAAACGGGAAAAATTATTGCCCGCAATGCCAGAACCGACCGTTTTTATCAGACTTACTGCGATTTATGTGAAGGCGAACAAGCCGAAAAATTTGCCCGCTTAAAATTCGGCTTTATGTTTGAGACCCATTACAAACCGGTTTTTCAAAAACTGCATCAGACGTTTCCGGACTTTCCGGAGATTACGCCGGAAAATTACACCCATCCGGAAAATTTTCTGTTGGCTGCTCAGGTAATGTCAACTTCGACCCAGTCTCCGGGAAAAGCTTTCAGCATTATCAAGAGACAAATTGAAGCGGCCAAAGCCGAAGCGCTCAAAAACAATCAAACAAGCATCAGCCCGCTTGACGTTTATACCCGGGTTTCAAATTTCAAATCGCAAAATTGGGGACACAAACTCCGTTATCAGAAAGAAAACGGGTTGGCCAGCGATATCAATGACTATTTTAACGCTCAGGCAGAAATTCTGGCCCGGCAGAACGACATGATGGAAGAAATACATCCGGTTCGGCCGGCAACGGTTATACTGGCAGATAATACAGTTGTCGCCAAACTTCAAAAAGAAGCCAAACACAAAATCAGTTCGGAATTGTATGCTGCCATCAAAGCCAAAGAAGCAAAAACCGCCAAGGGTAAATCGGCCCGAAAAGCAGCGGCTAAATTGCTGGAAACTTTTTTGGCCTTCCGTAAGGAAGAAAAAGCTCCCGCAAATCCGGAAACAACCGCAGCTGAGGAGAATTTGGCTCTGGCTGAGGCAACAAGACAGGTCAAAAACAATAAATCACGCGCCTCATCTCCGGTTAGGTCTCCCTTACAAACCCAAGAAGAGACATTGATTGCGGCGGCGGGAACACAAAAAAAACCAACTGTAAGAACAATTACGTTAAACAGCGGCAGTGTTCCGGGCAAAGACGACGAGACACAACCGGTACCGGCAACAGCCCAAACAAAAACGCAGGCAAAGAAGGCAGCGGCCGATACAACTAAAGCGGTCAAAAAAATCCGGACATCAAAGAAAAACGTTTCTTTGGCTTCTGCTTCGGTTCAAGAAGAAGAAAACGTGAAAGCCGAAATGCAAAGTTTTAGTTTTCCAACGGCAGACAAGGCTTCCGTTTCCAAGAGCAAAACGCTTAAAAAGATTAAATTGAGCAATGCGCAAACGGTTAAATTGAAAATTGCCAAAAACAAAAGCGATTTCAGGAAAAACCAAAAAAAGCAAAAGAAAACGGCTTTATTCTCGACGGTGAAAGAAAAGCTTGCCAGCAGATAATTCAGCCTTTCGGTTTAAACTCCCCGCTTGAACGGGGAGTTTTTTTTATTTGACTTAGTCGGTAGCAATCTGCTAAATGAAATTTATTCAAAGAATTATTAATAAATTAAAAACATATAGATATGGAATGTAAGATAGATTTAGTTCAGCTCATGTGCGAAGAAGGTTTGCCGTTGTATGTTTATGCGGACGGCACGGTGACACATAAGATGGTTCCGGGCAAGATAAAGATTGGCAAAATCTGGGGCTGTTTGGAGGGCGTTGAGCCGAAGGAGAAGCTTCCTTGTAAGGAACAGTTCTTTTCAAAGCCGTTTACGGAAGAAGATGCGCGCGAACAGGCGGAAGAAGAACAGCAGCAGACAAAGTTGCAGCAGCTTCAAGAGCAAGAAACGGTTCAAGTTGAGAAATCGGCGATAGAAGTTGAAACTTTTTTCTCTGAAGTAAAGGTCGGCTGGTATGCGTTTGCGGGCGGGAAGTTTTCGCCGGATCCGAATGCTTACGCGAATTGCCAAGGCGTGGTCGGCTGGGTTAATCCGGACAAGAACGTGCCGCAAGGACAAAGAGGATTGATTGTCACGCCGGACGAAGTGAAAAAAGCTTGGTCAGATAAGCATTGCGAAACCAACATCAAAGATGAGTACGATGGTAAGGGCAATACCGAAAAGCTGATTGCTTATGGCAAGGCACATGACATATCTTTTCCGGCAGCGGAATGGTGCGCTCAATACAGCCAAAACGGTGTCAGACCGGGAGAAGGCTTTATGCCGGCTAGTGAACAGTTGAAACGGATTGTTGCTAACCGGGAGATTATCAATCCGGCTATGCAAAAGATTGACGGGGTTGAGCTTGGCGGTTGGATTTGGTCTTCGTCAAAGTATAGCTACAACTACGCGTGGACCGTGCACGCCGGTGACGGTACGGTGTACTCCAGCCATAATAGCAACTACTATTGCGTCAGGTGTGTTTTGGCTTTTTGAGTCGTATTTAAAAAACTCCGAAGTTTGTTATTTCGGAGTTTTTTTAGTTTTTCAGGATTTCGGCTTGGCGATATTCTTTTTGCAGGGTTTCAATTTGAACGTCGGTATAGCGTTGGGTCGTGGTAAGCGTACTATGTCCGAGCAGTTCCTGAATGGAGCGGAGGTCGGTTCCTTCGGCCAGGAGGTGCGTGGCAAAGGAGTGGCGCAAGGCGTGCGGGGTGAGCGTATCGGGAAGTTCCAGGTAGCGGCGGATTTTTTCTAACTGGCGTTGGATAATCCGGGGAGAAAGGCGTTCGCCGCGGGCGCCGACAAACAAAGGTTCGCCGCGGGCAAGTTTGTAGGGGCATTGGTCAAGGTATTCGCGAATCCGTCTCCAGACAATCGGCAGCAGCGGCACAATCCGTTCTTTGTTGCCCTTGCCTTTGATGCGCAGATAGGTGCTGTTTTCGTCAATATCGCCAATGTTCATGTTTAGCGCTTCGGAAATGCGCAGTCCGCAGCCGTAGAGCAGGGTCATGACGGCGGTGTCGCGTTGTCCGGCCCAAAGCTCTTTGCTGAATTTGATACAAACGCTGAGAACGTCGAACGTGTCTTTGACATCTAAAGCTTTGGGCAGGCTTTTAGGCAAACGCGGGCTGGAGATAACGCTGACAGCGGCATTTTTGCACAGATCGTTAACGTCCAGCCAGCGATAAAAATTTTTCAGTCCGGAAATGTTGCGTGCCAAGGTGGCTTTGCCAATATGCCGGGAGGCGCGATGGGAGATGTAGGCGCGAAAATCGCGAACCTCAAAGGCAGACAGCTCTGTGAGGCTTGCTTCGTGCCCCTTGGTTTCGGCAAAATAGCAGAAAAAATCGGACAGGTCGCGAAAATAGGCGTCGAGTGTATGCGAAGAATAACGCCGTTCGTTACGGAGCCAGTTCTGCCATTCGCGGATTGCGTTCAGCGCATCGGGAGCGGCGGGGTATTTGATTTCCTGCTTCATGTTTGCAGTATAAGGCAATGATGGTAACTTTTTGGTAAACGCGGCTGCGGGAAACTGCAGAATCTGCTTGGCAAGGTTGTGGTTTTGGGTTTATGATACGCGCAAACCGGAGGATCAGATGACTAAAATTGTCGGTGTTTTGCTGCCGCTGCCGTTTAATGACGTGTTTGATTATAAAGCCGAGGACGATGTTGCCGTCGGCGACTTGGTGGCGGTTTCTTTCGGCAATCCGCGGCGGGGAAAAGAGGAACTGGTCGGCGTGGTTTGGAAAATCGGAAAGTCTTCCCATTTGGACGAGAGCAAAATCAAGCCGGTTAAAGCGCGGCTCGATTATCCGCCGTTGTCGGAAGCAATGCGCAGGTTTATCAGTTTTACGGCCGCTTACAATATGGCTTTTCTCGGTTTGGTTTTGAAGATGGCGTTGAGCGTCAGAGCCGTTTTTGAAGATCCGAAGCTGATGCTTTTATATACCCTTTCCGGCAAGACGCTGGCGGAAGCCAAAATCAAAAATTCCGACGCCCGGTGGCGGGTTATGGATTTGTTGAAGCATGCCCCTTATACCAAAGCCGAAATTTGCAAAGGCGCCGGGGTATCGGTCGGGGTGGTTAATACGCTGATTGAAAAAGGCGTTTTGTCGCCGATTGCCGTTGAACAGAAGAAAGAATTTTCTTTGCCGAATCCGGGACATCATAAAGTGCGGCTGACGGCGGAGCAACGAGCCGCTGCCGATATTTTGGCCTCTAAGGTTGGTCAGGGTTTTTCGGTTACCCTGTTGGACGGGGTTACCGGCTCGGGCAAAACCGAAGTTTATTTTGAGGCGGTGGCCCAAGCGTTGGAGCAGGGAAAACAGGCGTTGGTCATGGTGCCGGAAATTTCGTTGACAACGCAATGGCTGTCCCGTTTTGAACGCCGTTTCGGCGTAGTGCCGGCAAAGTGGCATTCCAATCTCGGCAACAAAGAGCGGGCCGATACCTGGAAGGCAATAGTGGAGAATCGTGCCAAGGTAATTATCGGCGCTCGTTCGGCCCTTTATCTGCCGTATGCCGATTTGGGCGTTATTATTGTTGATGAGAGTCATGACTCATCCTATAAGCAGGAAGACGCCGTAAATTATCAGGGGCGCGACATGGCGGTCGTCCGCGGCAAATTTGAACAAATTCCGGTTATTCTTTCGACGGCGACGCCGGCATTGGAAACGTTGAACAATGTTGATGAGGGCAAGTATGAACAAGTCAGGCTCAGCAGCCGCTTTGCCGCAGCGGAACTGCCGGAAATCAGAGTTCTGGATTTGAAAAAAGACAAGCCGCTCAAAGGGGCCTGGGGTGTTTCGTGGCTGGCGCCGACGCTGGTTGAAGCACTGAAGGAAAATTTGGAAAAAGGCGAGCAGTCCATGTTGTTTCTGAATCGCCGGGGATATGCGCCTTTGACGATCTGCCGCGATTGCGGGCATCGGATTCAGTGTCCGCATTGTACGGCCTGGCTGACGGAGCACAAAAATACCAAGTCGCTGGTTTGCCATCATTGCGGCTATTCTATGCCGATGCCGACAGTTTGTCCGGAATGCCGTTCCGAAACCGGGCTGACTGCCTGCGGACCGGGAGTTGAGCGGGTGGCGGAAGAAGTAAAAATGCGTTTCCCTTCAGCGCGGGTGCGTATTATTTCCAGCGATATTACCGCCAGTATGGCCGAAGTTTCGGAAGTTATCCGCGAGATGGAGAAAGGGGAAGTCGATATTCTTATCGGAACGCAGATCCTGGCCAAGGGGCACCATTTTCCGAGCCTTACCCTGGTGGGGATTGTTGATGCCGATTTGGGGCTTATGGGGAGCGATTTGCGCGCATCGGAGCGGACGTTTCAACTGTTGTCGCAGGTTTCGGGGCGAGCCGGCCGCGGCGAGAAAAAAGGCATTGTCTATTTGCAGACGCTTTATCCCGAAAACGCGGTTTTGAAAGCCTTGCTTTCCGGCGATCGGGAGCAGTTTCTCCGGCTTGAAAAAGACAGTCGCCGTATTCTTAAAATGCCGCCGTTCGGCAAGCTGGCGGCAATTATTGTCAGCGGCGCGAATCGGGAGGTTACCGATAAAACTGCCGCCTGGCTCGGGCAAACGGCTCCGAACAACGACTGTATTACGACGCTTGGCCCGGCTCCGGCGCCGATTTATATGCTGCGGAACAAATATCGGTACCGTCTGTTGTTAAAGACTGCAAAGAATATTCAAATTCAGGAAGTTATTCGCGAGTGGCTCAAAAAAGTCAACATTCCTTCTTCCGTGAGGGTAGAGGTGGATATAGATCCTTATTCCTTCTTTTAAAATAAAAAAGTTGTATTTTGGGGTATCAGAGCCCTTTTCATCGGTCTCGGAAAGAACTCTACTACCCTCAAACTCCAACTTTTTTCTAATTTACGTAGGTCTGTCTACGTTAGGGTTTGTTTCGTCCCGAAAAGAACTGTAAATAATGTGCATGGGGCGAATCGCCGGATTGATTCACTTCACAAAAAAAAGCCTTGTTCCGGTTGTAAATTCATGTTTCCATTAATAAATTAGAAACAATTTGTTGCTTATGATGAGTGCAGGTTGAATGATTTACACAGAGTGAGTAAATTGAAGAAAATTTCCAAATCTAAGATTGCGGCGACCTATGCTTTGGCTCTTTATGAAGCGGCGGCGGAAAAGAAAGCCGTTGCCAAAGTTTATGACGATGTTCGGAAGCTACAGGCCGAAATTTCCGAAGATGCGGATTTTATTAAGTATTTTGCGAATCCGGTATGGAATCGCGACTCTAAAAAAGAGACTCTGAATGCCGTGGCTGCCAAGATGAAGCTGAGTTCGGAAAGCCGTAATTGTCTGGATATTATTGCCGATAATGAACGTTTGCCTGAGTTGAAGGAAATATTGCAGGAATTTATTCATCTTTACCATCAAAAAAACAATATTGCCGAGGTTGAAGTACAGTCGGCGCAGGCGCTTTCGGCAGCGCAGGTTAAGAAGCTTGAAGCATCTCTTGAGAAATTGCTGAAACAAAAGGTTTTGGTTTCTTATCTGGTCAAGCCCGAAGTTTTGGGCGGCCTGAAAGTTAAATATGGTTCAAACATGATTGACGATACCCTTTTAGGAAAGCTCAACCGTCTTGAACAAGTTATGAAAGGTGGACAATAATGTCTGTGAATGCTAGTGAAATATCTTCCATTATCAAAGAGAAAATAGCTCATTCCGGCATCGACTTGGATGTTTCGGAAGTTGGGCAGGTTTTGTCGGTCGGCGACGGTATTGCCCGGGTTTACGGGCTTGAAAAAGTTCAGGCCGGCGAATTGGTCGAATTTTCAAGCGGCGTTAAGGGCATGGCGTTGAATTTGGAAGAGGATAACGTCGGCGTCGTTATTTTCGGTTCCGATCAGGAAATTAAGGAAGGCGATACAGTCAAGCGTTTGGACTCTATTGTCAGCGTTCCGGTCGGGAAGGAACTTCTCGGGCGGGTTGTCGATGCATTGGGCGAGCCGATTGACGGCAAGGGCGATATTAAAGCTAAAGAACACAGCCTGGCCGAGGTCAAGGCGCCGGGGATTATTGCCCGCCGCAGCGTTCATGAGCCGATGCAGACGGGATTAAAAATCATTGACAGTCTGATTCCGATCGGGCGCGGGCAGCGTGAGCTGATTATCGGAGACCGTCAGACCGGAAAGACTTCAATTATTGTCGATACGATTATTAATCAGAAAAAAATAAACGATGCCGCCAAATCTGACAAAGACAAACTGTTTTGCGTTTATGTGGCTGTCGGACAGAAACGTTCGACGGTGGCGCAGGTGGTCAAAACCCTAAAGGATTACGGCGCGCTGGATTATACGATTGTGGTGGCGGCAACCGCTTCCGACCCGGCGCCGATGCAGTATATTGCCCCGTATGCCGGGTGTGCCATGGGCGAGTATTTTCGTGATCGCGGAATGCATGCGGTTATTTTTTATGACGACCTTTCCAAACAGGCGACGGCTTATCGCCAGATGTCGCTGCTGCTCCGCCGTCCGCCAGGGCGCGAAGCTTATCCGGGCGACGTTTTTTATCTGCATTCGCGTTTGCTGGAACGTGCGGCCAAGATGAGCGACGAAGAAGGGGCGGGTTCATTGACGGCTCTTCCGGTGATTGAAACGCAGGCCGGCGATGTGTCCGCTTATATTCCAACCAATGTGATTTCGATTACCGACGGACAGATTTTTTTGGAAACAAGCTTGTTCTTCCAAGGGGTTCGTCCGGCGGTCAATGTCGGAATTTCGGTCAGCCGCGTCGGATCTGCAGCGCAGATTAAGGCGATGAAGCAAGTGGCCGGAAAAATTAAGCTGGAGTTGGCACAGTATCGTGAGATGGCGGCGTTTGCCCAATTTGCCTCGGATTTGGATGCGGCAACGCAGAATCTTCTGGCTCGCGGTGCGCGCTTGACCGAACTGCTTAAGCAGCCGGTTAATCAGCCAATGTCGGTAGAAGAGGAAGTTGTGGCGATTTTTGCCGGGGTTCGCGGTTATCTGGATAAGATTCCGGTGAAGGAAATCGGCGCTTTTGAGGGAGAATCTTTACGTTCGTTGAAGGCGAACTATCCGGAGATTTTGAAAAAAATCCGTGAGGAGAAAGCCATTTCCGAAGAAACCGACAAAGAACTTTCTGCCTTTTATGAGGCTTTTGTAACCGAATTTTCCGAAGCGAAGGAAGCAGCGTAAGGCATAACAGACTATGGCAGGCTTGAAAGAATTAAGAACCCGGATCGAATCCATCAAATCGACGCAGAAGATTACTTCGGCGATGAAACTGGTGGCTGCCGCCCGTTTGCGCCGCGCGCAGGGGCTGATCGGCAAGTCGGCGTTCTACAGCAATAATGTTCTGGCTGCGGCTGCCCGTGTCTTGTATGAAATCCGGCAGGAAGAAACCGAAAAGAATATCCAATACGTCTATCCTGAACTGATGCGCGGCAACGGCGGCAGAGATGTCTATTTGCTGCTGGTGCTGACATCGGATCGCGGATTGTGCGGCAGCTACAACAGCAGCGTAGCCAGGGCAGCTGCGGCGCGGATTGAGGCACTGAAGAGCGAAGGCAAAAAAGTGATGGTTTTGTGTTTGGGGCGCAAAGGGCGCGACCTGCTCAAAAAACACTATGCCGATTTGATTGTAAAGACGGTTGACGGTTTGGCCAAAAAAGGCGCCAAATATTATGAGGCGGCCGATATTGCCGAAATCGTTATGGATATGTTTGTTCAAAAGCAGATTAATGTTTGCGAAGTCGTTTACAGCAAGTTTAAATCGGCAATCAGCCGCGACATTTGTACTGAGCAAATTCTGCCGGTTAAAATTGAAAATTTTGAATACAACAAGGTTCATGCGCCGACTAATGTGGTTCGGGGAGCGTTTTACGATTATCTGCCCGGAAAGGCCGAGTTGCTCGGCGGTTTGCTGCCGCTGGTTTTTCGGGGGAGCTTGTTTCAGGCGATCGTGCAGAGCCAGGCTTCTGAGCATGGTGCGCGCATGACTTCAATGGACAATGCCACCCGCAATGCGTCGGATATGATTTCACGGTTGACGCTGCGTTACAACCGTATCCGCCAGACGGCGATTACGACGGAGTTGATTGAGATCATTTCCGGTTCCGAGGCTTTGTAAAGTTAATTTGATTGCCGGTTCTGACAACTGTCGACCGGTAAAAATAAAAAAATTATTATCGGTTAAACGGTCAGTAAGGAGATAATGATGGTTGAAAAAAAAGCTGCCAAAAAAACGGCGGTGAAATCTGAGAAAAAAACAATCAGAAAAACGACGGCAAAGACTGCCGCCAGAGCTGCCGCCGCAGCTGACAAACAGTATGCGTCGGCTGACGTTGTTCAGGAGAAAAAGGCAATCCGCCAAATTAAGAGCAATAACAAGAAGGATGTCAAAGAGATTAAAAAGCTTGAGAAAAAAGAACGCAAAGTCCAGTCTCTGGGGCATATTTCGCAAGTTACCGGCGCGGTTGTCGACGTTCGTTTTGACAAGGTTGAAGATTTGCCGAACATTTTGACGGCGTTGGAATGTGACAACCATGGCCGCAAGCTGGTTTTGGAAGTTGCCCAGCACTTGGGCGAAAATATTGTCCGCACCATTGCCATGGATGTTACCGACGGATTGGTTCGCGGTCAGGAAGTGGTTAATACCGGAGAGCCGATTGAGGTTCCGGTCGGGCCGAAGATGCTGGGGCGTATCATCAATGTTATCGGCGAGCCTGTAGACGGTTTGGGCGTGGTCGAAGCCAAGCAATATTATCCGATTCACCGCCCGGCCCCTTCTTTTGTTGACCAATCGACCGAGACGGAAATTCTGACCACCGGGATTAAGGTTATTGATTTGCTTGAACCTTATTCCAAAGGGGGAAAAATCGGTTTGTTCGGCGGCGCCGGTGTTGGCAAGACGGTTTTGATTATGGAGCTGATTAACAATATTGCCAAAGGGCATGGCGGATATTCGGTATTTGCCGGTGTCGGCGAGCGTACCCGCGAAGGTAATGACCTGTATCATGAGATGATTGATTCCGGCGTTATTGACCTGAAAGGCGGCAAGTCGAAGACGGTTCTGGTTTACGGCCAGATGAACGAGCCTCCTGGAGCCCGTGCCCGCGTTGCGCTGACAGGTTTGACGCAGGCCGAATATTTCCGAGATGAAGAACATCAGGACGTTTTGTTGTTTATTGATAATATTTTCCGCTTTACCCAGGCTGGTTCAGAAGTTTCGGCGCTGCTCGGCCGCATTCCTTCGGCGGTTGGTTATCAGCCGACCTTGGGGACGGATATGGGAGCCATGCAGGAGCGGATTACTTCGACAAAGAACGGTTCGATTACTTCTGTTCAGGCGGTTTATGTTCCGGCGGACGATTTGACCGACCCGGCACCGGCCACGACCTTTGCGCATTTGGATGCGACGACAGTGCTTTCCCGTTCGATTGCCGAGTTGGGAATTTATCCGGCAGTTGATCCGCTGGATTCGACCAGCCGGGTGTTGTCGCCGGATGTTGTCGGGGAAGAACACTATCAGGTTGCCCGCCAGGTTCAGGAAATTCTTCAGAAGTATAAATCTTTGCAGGATATTATTGCCATTTTGGGTATGGACGAGCTTTCCGAAGAAGACAAACTGACGGTTGCCCGTGCCCGCAAGGTTCAGAAGTTTCTTTCACAGCCGTTCCATGTGGCGGAAGTCTTTACCGGAACGCCGGGCGTGTTTGTCAAGCTGGAAGATACGATTGCCGGCTTTAAGGGAATTATCGAAGGCAAGTATGACGATATTCCCGAGCAGGCGTTTTATATGGTCGGAACTATTGAAGATGTGTTGGCAAAAGCAGAAAAGATTGTCTAGTGGGCAACTAATACAGAAACTGCGGGTAAAATGCTCGGTCACGTATTTCTATATACGCTCACTCGCATTTTCCCTGGTTTCTTATTATTTGCCTCACTATCCAACCTTTTCTGAAAAGATTGTCTAGAGGTTTATTAGAGCGATTTTGCAAAAGTTCATCTGGTGGGTAACGAGAGAAGGCTTGATAAGAAGAGGATAATAAAATGGAAAAAAATGAGATACTTTTCAGGTTGTCAAGACCTTTCAAAATCTCCCGGACGGCGGCTGTCGACCGGGTGCAGCTGCCGGTTGCCGGCGGAAGCGTGACGGTTCTTCCCGACCGGGCGCCGACGCTGTTTTTGCTGGCGGATGGTTTGTTGCAGGTTTTGGACAAGGAAGGCAAACCGCTTGAGCGTTATTTTATCAAAGGGGGCGTGGCTGACGTGGCGCGCAACCGTTGTGCGGTTTCTACCGAAAAAGTCGTTGCCTTTGACAAGATTGATTTGCCGCGGGCGGCGGAAAAACGCGATGAGGCGATTTTGCCTGATGACAAGGTTTTTTACCAGATGATTGTCGATTATCTTACCTTGATGAGCAGCCATAAATAAATCACAGCCTCCTGAGGGAGGCTTTTTTTATTTTTTACGGATTAATCTTATGGTAACATATCTTTATGATAATGGGAAAAACATGTGAAGGGAAAGAGATGACAAAGCAAGGCCGGGTTTTTGTATTTATGATGGATTCTTTCGGCATCGGCGGCGCGCCTGATGC
>OGQL01000252.1_pt1 | contig 45850 bp, 67 predicted proteins | sample 1553211 | NCBI WGS metagenome assembly OGQL01 (sample SAMEA2579942, study PRJEB22360) | human gut metagenome
AGCTATAAAGCCTAAATCTTTCGAAGTATGACAAATTATGTAGTAACAATTAAAACTCAAAGTTATGAAAAGATATTTTGTAAACGGAAAAGAGATAAGCGAACAAAAAGCAAAAGAGATTGAAGCTAATAATAAAAAGTACATGGAAAGCAACGATCTTTCTCTTTGGGCGAAATGTGAATTTATAACAGTTATCGGAAAGTAAAACAATTGGGGGTAACACCCCACATAAAAAAAATAAATATATGACTACTTACATTTATAAAGGACAAAAGATAAGCCACTCCAAAATATTATCCCTATTGCGTAGTGCAGGCATTTACGGAGGAAACAAACTATCATATTATGATAGTTTTGGTTAAAGCTGCCGAAAACGGAAACGAAAGAGCCACGTATATTTTGAGAGATTTAAAGGTGATATAATAACCGTGGGAAACCACACAATATTAAAAGATATGTTGAAGGTAGATATAAGAAATAGGATATTAAAACCAAAGGTTGGTGAGATTATAACCGTAATAGGAGATATATATACCACGGTAGCGGAAACTATACCGGACGAAAACGGGAGATGTGAGTCATGTGCTTTCAATGATGAAACAAAGGTAGGAGGTGATTGCGGTGATTTTGTGAGTTGCTCTAAACTTAACCGTAAAGATAATGTTATGTTTAAACTAATAGAAAGAAAGAGAACTAAGGAGGTTGAAAATGAATAGAATATCTTTGTCGGATAGAGATAGATTCGTACCGAAAGAGGGTGAAGTATTTTTTGCAGAAGTTCCGGGAAAGGGAATAGACCGGAAGGTAGAGGCGGTATTATTGAAAGACAATAGCGGTTGCAAGAATTGCGTATTTTTTCAAGGCGAATTAAAAGACTTGTGTATGCAAATAAACTGCCTTAACAGAGGAGGGCAATTAACTTTTAGGAAGGTCAAACGTATAAAAAAGTAATATTATGAAGAAATTAGATTTATCAATGCTACCTATTGACCTAAAGGTAGGTGAGGAAATGGAGGTATTAACGCCAAAAGGTGATAAAGTTACAGTAATGTGTGTTGAGGACAAAAGAGAAAATATGTGTGATTGTTGCTTCTTTGGGGAAATGGGTTTAAACCTTTGTAATCACGTCAAATGCAATTTACCTGAGCGTGAAACAAAAGATAGTGTAAGTTTCCAAGAAGTAAAAAGGGAGAGAATGCGTAGTAACGAGAAAGGAGAATTATTATGAAAGAAGTGATTGACTTTAAAATCGGTGAAGAATACAAGGAGGGTGATATACTAAAGACGAGAGAAGGGGTATATTTGCTCGTAAAAAAAACGACTAACAAACATTGCGTTGAGTGTTGCGATTCGTGTTGGTTCTTTCATTCACCTTTTGACGTATGTGTACAGATGGACTGTACCGCAGGAAATTTTTATTTTAGACCGTTCGAGACGTACAAAGAAGGAGAGGAATATAACGTAGGTGATCTACTGAAAATACCGAAATTCGGAGAGACTGGAAAGTTTATCCTTTCGATGGCGGTAGAGGACGATATTATAGATGAATCTAACAATAACAGTTGCGAACGATGTACATTCAACAACTGGATATACCCTACGGGAGATTGTTGCTCAAAAAACAAATGTGTAGATTGTCTCAGAGATATGAATAGAGACGATGTGTTTTACAAAACGTTGGCGGAGGTATCGGAATGAAGCAAAAGAAAGTGAGAGATTTTGAGGTGTTCAAAGTAGTACACCCGATCACAGCAAACGAAGTAACAATTCAAGCAATACCACGGGATACAATTTCATGCAACGGATGTGCCTTCCGTAAAGGAGATTTAGAAAGCATGTGTAAAGCATATTTGTGCATGAGGGAAAGAACATTAGATTGTTTAGTGTTCAAGGTAGTAAAGTAGAAATTCAAACTAAATGTTACAGAGTTTTAAAAGTTAAAGTATTAATTTAAATGTGTTGACTTATGAACAAAGAAGTTGTTTTAATGCTCTCAGAGCTAAGATCGCAAATTGATGATACAATTAGACGTGTTGAGAAAGAAAGTTCCGCAGATAGCAAAGAAATAATGCCTACGTTGAACTGTTGTGATTTGATTGATGTAGGCGATTTTTTACTCTCCCCTCACGTTTTTTTAGATTGGTGTGTTAACTGTGGTTTTTTGGATGTGGAAGAAGAAGTATTCAATATAGGAGGGCATTCGTTAATTGCGCATAAATACGTATCAAAAAACGATCTAATTAACTTGGATAAAAACGGGAGTGTAACCGTTCACCCTTCATTGCTGTATGTCTATTTAAATAGTGGAAAGGATGTGTGACAATACAAAGGATTGGGAGGAATACTACGAGGATGTGAGTAACTCCGAAAAGGTGGGCAAATATATTGCCGATATGATAGATCGCAATGAAAGGGAGAGACTAAAGAAGCTTTTAGATATTTGCGAGAAAAGCAAGGATCGCGGTTACAATCTTCCTATCGACTGCGAAATATATCTTCCTTTATGTGATTTGTTGTATCCGCAGAAAATACCTGGTTTTATGATGTGGGCTGATAAGATGGGGTATATTCGGCGTGAGGAAGATAAGATTATCATTGTTTCGTCTATGATTAAAAGGCGGCTTATCGTTGGCTCTCTTAAAGTTATGCCGGAGATTGTGGAAGCGTTTGTTTTATACAGAAGTCATGTAGGTTAGGAGTCTTCGGACTCCTTTTCTTATTTATAAACATTTCGTTTTTATCCGTCTTCGGGGAGTTCGAGACTAACGTTTTAATAATCAATATCTTTGCAAAATTGCTTTTTATTCATACTTTTGTACAAACTAATATTTGAATTATGGAGATTTATAATTATTTTCTTTCTTGCGTGCTACTTGTTTCGTTTGTAGCGGCATTTTGTGTTAACTTTGCCCGAAAGACGGGTGTAATTGAACGGATGTCAGTGTTTGGTGATTCTTGGTTATCTAAGGTGTTCCGGTGGTATGGTGATAGATCACTGATTAACGAGCTAATCAACTGCGATTTCTGCCTATCGTTTTGGGCGTGTGTTATTTGTTCAGTGATCGTGTCGATCGGAACGCTAAGCCCTATTTTCATCCTTACACCGATCTTTGCAACACCTATTTGTAGAATTTTAATTTAATGATTATGGAGATTAGAAATTATGTATCAACTATCCCGCCTTTCGAGATCGTGAAGGCGGTTAAGTTTAACGGTGATGTTCACGAATTAGCGCAGTTATTGCCAAGTTTTGAGCTACTTTCCGCAATGGGTGGCGTAATGATGGCGCGAATAAACGGCAACACTTTTCGGGTGTTTAATAACGACTATATCGTTCTTGGCGAAAATGTTACTTACTCAGTCGATGAAGAAACGTTTGCCATATTATACGAGCAGGCAGATAAGGAGGTGACGAATGAACACGATTAAGGTAGGGAATCACACGGTAACGGTATACGAAGGCATTGATGAGATGCCTATCGTCCGTTATCAGAAGTTTAACCGTCTTATGCTGATTGAGTCGGGAGTCGGTAGCACTATTGAGGAACTCGACACGCATTTGCAACGTGCTATTGTCTATTGCAGGACACAGCCGGAACATACGTATAACGAGCTAATGAATCTAAGGCAGTGTTTCAATATGGCGTCGAATGGATTACATCCGGGAATGATGGCTTTTGCCGCCTTCGTTAAATCGGTCGATGGCGTGGAATATCCGGTTAACGCGTCCGACTCTGATCTAAAGGCGATATTTGACAGTCTCAGCGATGCAACTATTAACGAACTTTCTGAACCGTTTCAGAAGGTCAAAAAAAAAAATAGAGGCGGAAGTATCGGTATACTTCCCACGGATGGCGGACGATCCTCTGATTAAAGAGTATTACGATATTAAACTATCGCTGATAAAAGCAAAGCTAGATAGCCTTGTGAACAACGTAGATAACAGTGAGGAGGTGAAGGAAATAGAGGATAAGTTACTAACCTTCTTTCCGCCTCGAATATTCTACGGTACTGATTCTGTCGAGATAAAGACGGACAAGGAGTTTCAAGAAATGTGCTTAGTTATCACGCAGAATATGCACATAAATGCACGTGAAATGTCGGTGTCTGAGTTTTACACCGCTTTCGAGATGATTAAGAGACAGGCAAAAAGGAGTAAGAACAAATAAATTTAAATCAAATGGCGAACGAAGTAAAGGGAATAAAGTATAGCGATCTTATACAGCCTGACAGCAGTATAAAGGACGCTATTACGCAGTTGGAAGGACTGCAAAAGATATATGACGCTATGTTAAAGCGCATAGAGGAAGGTGCAAAAGGGCTGCAAAAGCCTATTTCCGAAGGTGGAGGCGCAACCGAGGAAGGGCGCAAAAAGATAGACGCCTACGAAAAACAAGTGCGATCATTGGCGAACGCTGAGATACAATTGAAATTGGCAATGACAGAGACAGCGCAGGAAATCGCAGTATTGAAGAAACAGACAGCCGATCAAAACTATCTGAATAAGTTGCAGGCGAAGTTGGCTAATAGTATGGCAGGAAGCTATAACGCTTTGTCGGCACAATACGAGCTAAACAAAATAAAGATGAACAATCTTTCGCAGGCTTATTTGGAGAATACGGAGGCAGGAAAGAAGCTTGTTAAAGAGACTGCGGAAATTTACGCAGTGATGGATAAATACCAAAAGAGCACGGGAAAGCACACGTTAAGCGTGGGTAACTACAAACAGGCGTTCGATGGTTTAGGCTTTTCTATATCACAGGTCGCTCGTGAACTCCCGTCCTTGGCGATCAGCACAAATACGTTCTTCCTTGCTATTTCCAATAACATTCCGATGGTTATAGACGAGATACAAAAGCTTCGTGCGGCAAACGAGGCGGCAGCTAAAGCGGGGGAAGCGCAGGTAAGTATAACCGGGAAACTGGTTAAATCTCTATTCTCTTTTAATACCGTGATGGTATTGATATTAACCGCCTTTTCTATTTGGGGTAATGATATAATCAACTGGATAGGTAGCCTATTTAAAGGTAAAACAACGGTAGATCAGTTGAAAAGGTCTACTACCGACTTGAAAGATGCCATGTTAGAGGCTGGAAAGAGTGCCGTAAACGAGTCTGTGAGACTGAACATTTTGTATAAAGCGGCTACCGATTCCACGCGCAGCCAAAACGAGCGTTTGAAAGCTGTTAAGGAGCTAAAGAAAGAGTATCCGGAGTATCTTAAAAACCTCTCAGATGAAGCTATTATGACGGGAAACGCATCAAAGGAATACAAGGAACTTGCAAAACACATTCTATCGGTCGCAATGGCACGTGCCTACGAGGAAAAGATACAAAAGAACGCAAAGGAAGTTATTGACCTCGAAGAAAAAAAGAACCAAGTATTAGAGGAAGGTCGGAAGACTTACCAAAAGCAACAAAAGGAGATCGAGGAACTTAAACGTTCGTCTAAGGGTATCGGTGTTGGTGCGGTGGCTTTGGAAGCGGCTTTGCAAGGGCAGGCGTCCGCATGGAATACCGCCAAAAAGGAGGCAAAGAGCTATGACGAACAAATAGCAGTTATCAATAAGTCGAGTGAGGAACTTGCTAAAAAGGTGGTTATCCCCGATCTTCTTGCAGGGGACAAAGGAGGTAAGACGAAGGAAAGGACAAAGAAGGACTTTGATCTACAAGCTGAGTATGAAAATAGCCGTATAGCTCTTATTATTGATTCACGTTTGAAAGAGCAGGAAGAACGTAAAAAGGCAACGACAGATGAACTGAAAAAGCTAAAGGAGAGTACAACGGAGAAACAAAGAGCTACGCAGTTGTATGCTGATACCGTCTACAATATCGAAGCAAAATTGCGTAGAGATTTGGAGAAACTGCAAAACGATTGGAAAGTAGAGGACTTGCAAATCACGCATGACCGATTGAACGAACGTCTAAAGGCTGTTAGACGCGGCACGGCTGACGAATTATTGATCCAAGTGCAGATACTCGAAAACGAAAGAGCGCAGGACGAATTGCGCATTAAACAGTCAACCGATAGCGAGCAGGTAAAGAATGAACGTTTGCTTATCCTGCAAAGGTCGTATCAACTTGCATCTATTCAACTGCAAAAGGACTTCACGGACAATCAAGACAAACGTATAATTGATCGGTCGGTGTTCCGACTTAATCAGCAGCAGCAGGCGGAGAGTGCCGCCTTTAATATCGTGCAACGTTCGGAGAAAGAACAGAGCCGTTTCCGGTTGAAATTAGAGCGTGAAAAGTGGGAGCAAATATTAGAGTTAACAAAGCAGTACGGAGAGCAAATCACGGGATACAACGTAAAGACGGTAGAGGATACCATTAAGGGGATAGACAATGCAATTAAGCGTGATACCTCCGGATGGGATAGCAAACAAGGCGTATTTGGCAATCTGTTTGATCTTGTTTTCGGTGACGCATTTAGCGCTAAAGATGGTAAGTCGGGCGCAGAGCGTGCGGAGCAGTTTAAAGACTCCATTTTAGAGGCTTCGGAGTTCGCCATAGAGAACCTAAAGAGTGTTGCGCAGGCAAGGGTAGAGGCGGCAGAAGTGGCAGTTCAAGCAGCCGAAAAGGAAGTGTCAGCCCGACAAAAGGTTTTGGACGCTGAGATACAAGCGAGGGCGAACGGATACGCCAACAACGTAGCAACCGCACAAAAAGAGCTTGATTTTGCCCGAAAACAACAGGAAAAAGCACTGAGGGATAAGAAGAAGGCGCAGAAGCAGCAAGAACGCATAGATACACTTATGCAGGCAAGTTCTTTGGTAACCGCAACCGCTAACCTATGGAAAGATTTAGGTTTGGCAGCGATCCCGGCTATTGCGTTGATGTGGGGATCATTTGCTTTTGCTAAGATAAAAGCCTCACAGCTATCTAAAGCCTCGCAGGACACGGAGGAATACGGTGACGGTACGGTAGAAATGATCGACTACGGAGGCTCACACGCATCCGGAAACGATGTAGATTTAGGCACGACTAAGGACGGTAAGCGTAGGCGGGTAGAACGTGGTGAATACTTCGCAGTAGTGAACAAACGTTCATCTCAGAAGTATAAGAAACTCGTTCCGGACTTGATTAATTCGCTAAATAAAGGTACTTTTGAACAGAAATACTTAAACGCTTATTCCGGTAGCGATGAAGTAACGAATATCATGCAGGGGTCAACGGTTGATCTGTCTAAGGTAGAAAAAGATCTTAAATCAATCAAAGAGCAGGGACGTGTTAAGTATATAACGGGTGCGGACGGCACTATAATTGAAGTAAGGGGAAATATTAAACGAATAATTAAATCATAATGAACGTTAAAGATTTGCGGTTTAAATTGGGGGGTGTAGAAATACATCCCCACTATTCAGAGCTAAAACGGAAGTTTGGCAAAGAGAATCAACAGGAGTTTTTCAGAGAGTCGATAGAGGGGAGTTTAACGCTGATCGGGGCGGACTACCTTCTTGTTAAAAATGCGAGTATTGAGGATATTTTGTACTTGCAGATAGAGCAGAAGGATAAAGGGCAGCTATCAACGCAGTATCAAGTAATATTTGAGGGCTATTTCAGTAAGACAGATTGTGAGATAGATAGCGATAACCGGACTTGCAAAGTCAAGATAAGCCCACGAGATGAATATACCGATATAATGAAGGGTATTGATAACAAATACGATCTTATCAAGCTTGCACCCGCATTGTCTCAAATAGGGGTATCCAAGCGTCCGATTGTGCAAGTTTATATTGCGGGTGCATCTACAATATCGAACTATCTTGCGGGTACTCACTACGAAACTGAGGTTTTCAACGTTGTAACGGATAACAAGGAGCTAACGGATAAGAATTTCTTTGCCTTCTTCGCTGCATACAACGAAATCGAAGTAAAGGCAGTACCTTATCAGTTCTTTAACGGGAAGTACTACGGAACGAATGGAACGTACACTAAATTGGATGGCAATTTCTCAATAAAATGGACTCTAAGCGAAGGTTTAAACATTGGTTTCCTTCACTTGGAAAATAAAGAGGGAACTATATTGTACCGATCAGATAGGATCAATTGGAGCGATAAAAGCTACTACTACATAGACGTTTCTGAAATAACATTCACAAGAATAGTAGATGATCCGACACTTCCTCAAAAGTTTGGCGGAAACACTGTTCTTTTGCAAAAGCTATTTCAAAGAATGTTGCTTAACCTTCCGGAGTTGGACGGTAAACCTACCGGGAAACTATCATCGGAGGACGTTTACCCTACAAATAGTAACTACATGTATGCCGCACCATTAAAGGGTAACTACTTTTATACGTCTACAAAGGTTCAGAACGAGCCGACAGAGTATGGTGTAAATGATGAAGGCAAGTATTTTACCGACAACTTCGTTCCGGCTGTGGCGGGTGCAGGAAAGCTGTATCCGGTATGCCGTTCACGATGGGGGAATATGTCGATTTGGTTCGAGTTTGATTTGTCCTATGCGCCATTGGAGGAAAGAGCGAGAAAGGAGTATGTTTTAAGGGACTCGTTCGCCATACAGGACGCTATTAGGGCGCTTATTAAGCAAATTGATCCCACTTTGACGCACGAAGCTACGGAGGAATACAGTAAGTTCTTGTATGCCGCCAATAACCCTATTTCCGGAGCTCCTTTTAAGGTGTTCATCACACAGAAAAGCAACATCCTAAAGGGTGAGTATGACCGTCCGGCAAAGAAAGCGGAAACAACCCTCAGCGATATAATGAAGATGTTGCGTGACACGATGAAACTATATTGGTTTATAGATGGCGATAAGTTTCGGATAGAACATATTTCCTATTTTATGAATGGCGGAAGTTATACCGGAAGCGGAACGGTCGGCATAGACTTAACAAAGCTTAGATATGCAAAATCGGGTCAGTTAATGACGTGGAAAACTAACACGGTCAAATATGATAAAACCGATCTGCCTTCACGGTTTGAATTTTCTTGGATGGACGATACAACAAACACGTTTGCGGGCTTTTCGATTGACGTTAAATCAAACTATGTGCAGGAGGGAAAGAAAGAAGAAGTAAGGGTATCTAACTTTTCGTCCGATGTGGACTATATGCTATTGTCCCCGGGTGACTTTTCACAAGATGGTTTTGCTCTGTTAGGAGCTACTCAGATAGGCGGCAAATGGAAACTTCCGTTTGTTACGTTCAATTTGGTAGACAAGAACAATAAGAAGTACACCGTAAACCCACAAAACGGCTACATGTCGTTCTTACACCTCGTTAAATACTACATGCACGATATGCCAGCCTCAGAGATAGAGCAGGGAGGCGATCAGACGATAAGAGTGAGAGGAATAAAACGGAGTATGACGCAAGATTTATCTTTCACATACGACACCACGCCAAACCCGGTACAACTGATAACAACGGATATAGGCAACGGGAAACCAATAACTATGACTGAGGACTTAACCACTCGTCAAATAACCGTATCTTTATCTTACACCCCCTTATGATAGGGGGTGTTTTCTTTTAAATTGCTATCTTTGTTCCTATAATCAATTTTTTAATCAAAATGGAAGTACATAACAACTTTAGTCCTTTGGCGTTTAGAAAGAAAGAATCTAAAGCCACATATGAAAAATGGTACGCTTTCGGGAAGAATTACGCTATCCCCGCAAGTGCAAATACGCTAACACCTTTCCAGTTTACAGAGTTGAACATACCAGTCTTTGATCCCAATACGATTGAGGTTGAGGTAATCAACGAAGAGACGGGAGAGGCGAAAAAATCGGGTGTATATGTTAGCTTTGATGTAATGCCCGAACATGGCGGTGTATTGTATGTGTCACCCGGCAAGAACTCATTTAGGGAGGCTTTGCCACAGGGGACGTATATAGCACGTTTTTCTATCGGTGAAGAAGTATATCTTTCGACTCCTTTTTGCGTTATACCCGGCATAGAAACGAGTAGCAAATATCTGTTGATTGAGTATTGGAACGATGAAAAGATCGCCTATCCGGGTGGCTTCATTACAACGGGTGCGAACAACGACTTCCGGTATCAGATGTATGTTCCGGCAACTATCTGCAAACCTAAATACGAGTTTGAAGAAGAGCTAACCAAACGTGCAGGATACAAGTTTTTGGAACTGCAAACGTCTACGAAGGTGTACGCCTTTACATTTGTTGCACCGGAATTTATTTGTGACGCTATGCGACTGATTCGCCTATCTGACTATATCCGAATTTCGCACGATGGCGAATATTACAACGCTCTCAACTTCGAGTTTGATGTTGACTGGCAGGAACAATTGTATTTGGCGGCTGTTGACTGCCAGTTTGAGACGGACTCAATTATACAAAAACTCCCTTCTTTCAATAGACGAGATAAAGCGTCTTTTTATAATGCCCTATTAGCGAACATTGATACACCTATAATGTTCTCTCCCGATACAGTAGGGCTGTATTACAAAGAGTATCGGGAAACAGAGCCAGTAGTCAAGGGTAAATTGATACGGGAGTTATCCCCTATTGACTTGATAGATGAAAATACAACTATTGCCGTTGATTTGGGGACAGGTGAGGCGAGAAAGTTTAACTTATACCGAATGTTGCAGGACTACATTTCTAAAGCCCATGAAGATGCAACAGACTTTTTGTTACACCTTCGTGGAGGCGCAACGTTCGGTGAGGGTATAACTGGTTCTTCCGCTTCTATCAACGCAGTAGGAGATGCGGAGGTGCAGGGTCTAAACGCACGTGTAACCAAAGTTAAATCGCTTGATTCGGAAGATCATGTAACTGTTAATAAAACAGCCTTTACCGTAAACAAACAAGGTGATACGGCTTTAAATGCGCTTAATGCGAGGGGAGTTTCCCGCTTGCAGCAAGATGTGTATACCGGAAATGATACCGGAAAGATCACCAAAGAAGGTCAATTGCAGTACCTTTCTGCAATTATCCAACAGTTCCTATCATCCCCTACTTTCGTTTCCGGTTTTCTTGGCGAGGGCTTTAAAATATGGGTCGATAATGGCAATTGGCATATAGAATGTGACAATTTGACAGTAAGACAGACTATGAATATATTTGAGCTACTTATCCAAAAGATAAGGAGCGTTAACGGTGCATTGGTCGTGTCTCAGTCGAACGGAAAGATTAAAAGCGTGTCGGAAGATGAAACGAACTACGTTATCACAATGGAGGAAGAAGGGGAAACGTTCCAGCCTAACGATTTAGTTCGGTGTCAAGTTTGGACGGGAAGCAAAACCAAATTCTATTGGGTTGAGGTTGCAAGCGTTTCCGGCAACTCTATTACTGTGAAAAAGTCCGAATTTACAGCCGGGAATAAGCCGGAAAAAGGCGATGAAGTGGTACAGATGGGTAACACGCAGAACGCACAAAGGCAGGCGTTAATCTATATCACAGCGCAGGAAAGCGGACACCCGTACATAGAGATATTGAACGGAGTTAAAACAAAATCGTTATCCGGTACGAATAGGACACGTCTTGGCGATTTAAGTAACATACAGGACTCTGCGTTCCCGGAAGGACAACAGCCATCCGGTAGCGGCTTGTATTGCGATAACGCTTTTCTTCGTGGTATATTCTTGCTGAGAAACGGCAAGTCAGTTGAGGATGAAGTAAACCAAGCGAAGCAAGATGCAGCCAACGCAGCGACAGAGGCGGAGAGAGCACAACAGACAGCACAGGAGGCGAAAGATCGGCTTAATAAATGGGCCGACGATGGTTTTATATCTCCTACTGAAAAGCCCGCTTTGATTGATGAAGGAAAGCGCATACAAGCAGAGTTTTTGCAGATAAAAAATAACGCTGACAAATACGGTGTATCCGTTACTGAATATACCAATGCTTATGAAGATTATTTAAATGAACTTAGATACCATTCAGCCCAACAGCCGGAAGATATTGCGGTGCGTCCGGAACTTGCAGGGACGCAAACGATATACTACGATCGGAGAAACGGAGCGTTGAACGCTATTGCGAACGCTGCAAAGAGCTACGTAGATGAAGCTGACATGAAGCTAAAGGAGTATTTAGATACGGAGATCACAGCGATACCCGGTAAGATCGAACTTGCTGTACGGAGTATGAAAACGGCTGATGTTAACTTGTTGAAGGGTTCGTATGAAGAAAAAGCAAATCTATCTTATAGGTTTGCAGCTTATCATTATGATACTCCTGTGGTTGATGGCAAGGAATACACTTTGACCGTATGCTACACTATTGGTAGTGGTAATACCAATATAGGTGTTTATTCTAATGGTGGTACAAACAAAATAGCAGACCTAACAACTAAGGGGGAAAGAGTTATAGAAAGCACAAAAGTAACCATGAAAGGATATAAGCCGGGTGAACCTTTATCTTTCTATCAATTCCCGAACGGAACATTTGGCTCTAAAATACATTGGGCTGTTTTAACCGATGGAAATTTGGGTGTCACAAGTTGGATACCATCCGCAAGCGAAAAAAACGTAGGACTAAAGAACCTATGTTCTTTCAAGCGTATTGTTGATTCGGGGTTTACTTATGCTTCAGACTATAAAGATGATGGGACTTTTTTCATTAATCTTGTTAAGTTAAATGTTGAAAGTCATGCACAGTCTCCAATAAATGACATGTTTGGTTTAACTTATGATCCAAATAAAAGATATTATATTTTTTGTGATTATTTTAGTTATACCACCCCCCCAACATCGGATAATCAAGCAACGTTAACCATATTTGTTAATTATACGGATGGATCACGTGATTTAGCGGTACATTTAGGAAAGAATAAATACTTTAATAATTATTTCCTTACTAACAAACCTATTAAATCTCTTTCCGGTACTTATGGATATGGTTTTAACCCACGTGTCAGACTTGGCGTGTACGAAACCAATTTCCCGGTTTCTTGGAGTCCAGCCCCCGAAGATCAACTATACCAGTCTGTGAAGTACACAGATACTCAAATATTGGCTGTTGATGGGAAGATCGAACTATCTGTAACTACGCAATTGAACAAGCGTATGATTGGTGGTGCTAATCTCTGTTTAAAATCGGGTGTATGTATTACTGGCGTAGAGAATCATCTTCGTATAAACATGTCTAAGTATTGGCGTGATTTAAGGGGAAAGAAAGTTACTTTGTCTTTTGATTATGAATATAGCAACCTTGTTTTAGGTCGAAATAGTCGTATAGGGCTGGAAGAAGGTGTATTAAAGGATGGTACATCAAACTATTACTATATCGGTGCGTGGAAGTACTTCGATTCCACTTCTTTAAAAGCTGATACAGGTAGATTAGTTCATACTATTACCGTTCCCAATGATATTGTTAACGCTCAGAATATCGGTGTAGGTTTCTATATTCAAGTCGGTGACGGTACTACGATGAAGATATGTAACCCTCAGATTGAAATCGGTGACACAGCGACCGGATGGAAACCCGCCCCCGAAGATGGCGTAAATGAGTCAAAGGAGTATACTAGACAGCAGATTAGTATCGTAGAGGGCAAAATATCGCTTGAAGTAAGCAAAGAAATTCAAAACACTCAATTCGGAGGTAACAACTTGTATAGCTACACGAGTTCACCGCTTAATCAAATGAGTTCTGAGCCAATGACTATAACAAGGCTTATAAGTGAACACGGATTTTCTTTGGTGGGTGCAAAAGACGGTCAGTCCCATGTTAGAATACCAAATATAATACCTTCTATTCCGGGTAAATATACTGTATCCGGATGGATAAAAGGGTCTCAAAGTACAACGCCAGGTATAACTATTGATGTTTGTGATTCCGCTTCTTTCCGTGTTCTTGCCACCCCCGACAACAATTGGAGTTTTTTTAAGCACACTTTTGATGTAAGCGGAAATGCAATTCATCCGGAAGTGTATGATTTTGTAGATTTACAAGATATTTCGTGGGCTTATATATGGGTTAAGGACTTTAAGGTAGAGTTTGGTGATGTTGCAACCGCATGGAGTCCTAACGAGCAAGACCCAGTATATAAGTCAGCAGAGTATACAAACGGACAGATAGATATTACGAATCGGTCCATAACGGCAGCAGTCACCCGTATCAGTTCAGCAGAAAACAGGTTAACGAGTGCAGAGTTAAAGCTAACAGATACAAGCGCAAAACTTACCGTTGTTGAGGGTAAAGCGGATGGCGCGCAATCAACTGCAAGCGCTGCCAACTCGCTTGCCAGAACTGCAAATAACAAAGCGGAAGCGGCAGACGGTCGAGTCACCGCCACGCAGAACGGTTTAGTCGAGACGGGTATCAATATCACGTCCCGTAAAATCGTGCTAAAGTCTAATAACGTCCTTTTCCAAAACAACGCAGGGCAGCAGACAGCCGCCATCAATGCGAACGGAAAACTTACTGCAAATGCAATCGAAGTTGGTGAGGTTGTTGCTGGAGGTTTTGCGGCTCAGAGAATCACTACCGGAAACTTGACTGTGACGGATGGGGCGGTTATCGGTGGTATGACTATTACAGGGGGAGTGTTGACCGGGAATAACATCAATATTCGAGATGGTGCAAAGATCGGTAACTTCACCATTGTATCGGGTATATTTTCCGCCCAAAATACGCCCGCAGGCATACAAATGACTCTATCTAATAATGCAGCTACTTTTGACAGTAGCGGAGTACGTGTAGAACATAATTCGGGTGGTTATGCGTTGACTACTACGGGTAACGGAAGAGTATTCCTAACAGGGTCAAATTTTTGGGTTCAGTGCAAGGATGTTGATTTTATGGGTGCACAAACATGGAAAGCCCCGGGTGTTTTTTACGCATGTACGATTTTGGCAAACGGAGCAATCGGTAAAACATGGGGGAACCCTGACTTTCGCATAACAAGAGTAACTAGAAACTCAACAGGGAGATATACTGTTAATACTACCGGTTCCAATGGGGACTACTTTGTTATGATTACAGCGTATCATCCTACAAGTTGGTTAAGTACAACAGTAGAACCATACTCAGAAGGACAGTTTACGTACAAAGTATTCGATGTAAATAACGGCATGACTGACAGCGGAGTTATTATTTATTTTTGTGGCATGGTTAGGTAGTTTAGTGTTTTAATTGACGGTAAGTTGGTTTGTACCTTCTTACCGCTTACCTTTGTACCAAACATTAATCAATTAATATAAAATTATGGAAAAGAAAAGTTTAGATTTTGATTTAAAGTCAGTAGTTTACACGAAAGAAACAAAAGTGATGGACTACCATTTCGAGACGGAAAACGGCAAGTACGTAGGTCAATTAACAACGGTATCGACAGAGCCGGACAAGTACAACATTACCCACTGTACGGCTGATGTGTCAGAGAAACAAATGGTAGAAATGCCTGGAACTTCCGGTAGTCCAATTCTGCAAGAACAATACGTTCCGGTCGGATCGCTTGCCATCCGTGACGGTCGCTTTGAGGCAAACCAGTTTCCTCTATCTACTAAAACATCCGTCTATGTGAACGACTTTCAAAACTTCATCTTTGCGTTGACCGCACCTAAAACAGTAGAATGATGAATGTCACACAAGAACAGTTAAGGTTAATGCTTGTATCGGCAATTAGTCCGATACTTGCGTTTCTCACCCCTACGAGCGGTTTTATAACCGCCCTTGTGTTCATGTTTGGCTTTAACATTATTTGCGGCATGCGTGCCGATGGGGTTAATTTGTCGGTAAATGGTGTTCGTAGGTTCACTATGCTGAAATTCATCTCAGCCGTGCAGGAACTTATTTTATACATCCTTGTGATAACCGTTATCTTTTCGTCTGTGGCTAAGATGGGGGATCACGACGCAGCCGTTCTATCGGCAAAGACGATTACATACGTCTTTATGTACGTATATCTGTCGAACGGTTTTAAGAACCTTTGTATCAGCTACCCGGATAACAAATCTTTCCGGTTGATATACCACATTGTCCGGTTTGAGTTTAAGAGGCTGATGGGAGGGAATGCCGCAAAGATAGTCGAGGAACACGAAGAAAAGATTGAGATTGAAACTAAGTAATTAACACGGGAGGTTTAACGCCTCCCTTTAAACTTTATCAGAATGAAGTATTTTACATTAAAAGAGCTAACACGCTCAGCAACGGCAGAGGCAAAAGGTATTGATAACACGCCTACGCCGGGAGTTGAAAAGAACTTAAAGTTATTGGTAGATAATGTACTTGATAAATTACGTGAGATTTACGGCAAGCCGATCACGGTTAATTCGGGTTATCGGTGTCCGGAGTTAAACAAAGCCGTCGGAGGATCTAAAACATCCGATCACGTTAAAGGTTTTGCGGCTGATATTACCGGAGGCAGCAAGGAAGAGAACGAACGCCTTTTCAATATCATTAAGCACAATTTCCATTTCAAACAATTAATAAACGAGAAAGATTTTTCATGGGTGCATGTCTCCTACGATCCCTCTAATCTCAAAAACCAAATACTAAAGCTATGAAAATGCGATTATTTGCGCTTTTAGCGACTTTTGCTCTTTGCCTTGGCATTGTGTCGCTATTACTGATAAACGCTGATTTACGTAAGAAAAAGGCTATTGCAGAAAGAAATGTTAGCGTCCTAACAACTCAGGACGTTGCGTACCGGACGAAAGGTGGGCAAAGTGCCATGAAAGTAGAGGAATTGAATCTGACTTTAAAGCAGTACCGGAACACTATACAGGGGAAGGATAACACCATAAAAGAGCTAAGGCAGTCTATCAAGGACTTGAAAAGTCACACAAGCGTTCAAACATCAACTGAGACGCATTTTAGCGCGGATGTACGGGATAGTATTGTTATTCGCGATAGTTTGGTTATCGACACAGTGAAATGCGTAAATATGCGCTCTAAATGGCTTGATATATCCGGCTGCATAGATAGCAACGGCACTTTTGCCGGAACAACCGTTACCCGTGATAGCTTGGAGATACTTAATATAGAACATAGAAAGCGGTTTTTGTGGTTTCGACTAAAGAAGGTGAAGTATAGAGAGTTTATCGTAACAAGCAAAAACCCCTATACAGAGATAACAGGTTTTAACGTAACTACGATCATAAAGTGATAATTCCATGTTAAAACGGTTAATGCACGTTAAAGTATTTGCCACTGAGAAATATATCCGTATATTTGCAGCGTAGAAGTTATTACTAACGTCACTAACAGCGGTTATTGATTTTCATAGAATTATGTTTGTAGAATATTTGTATCACATTTTATCTTAAAATGTCGGTATGCGAATATAGACAGTTTTTAATTAGAACATTTTCACTAACTATATATATTGGGTTTTGTCATAATTACATTTTTCCCCCTCCGCTTGTGAAAGTAGAGGGGTTTTTTATTGCCTTATCCGAACACGCCTAAAAAGTTAAATTCGTGTTAAACATTAAACTTATGCTTTGATATTTAAAATATCTCCTTAACTTTGCAACATCAAAAGGAAACGAATTACTAACAATAAAACTTAGAATTATGGAAGAAAAGGAATTTATTTATTGCTTGACCGGAGAGATTAACGTATTAGGCACTGTCAAGGCTAAGACAATAAAAGGTGCTATGAAACTTATATCGGCTATTCAGAGAACGAGAATATTGAATGATCCGGAAAGAAAATCAATCTTTTGGAGTGTTTCACGTGCTGATCTTCCTTTTAAACTTGGTCGTATTGTATACACAATATGCTATCCCGATGAGTCTATTCGTTCACATGTATGCTAACAATAAAAATTTAGAATTATGGAATTAGTAAAATTTACAGAGGCAAAGAGGATAATGGAAGAAAAAGCCTTTTTGCAAAAAACGCTTAAAAGGTTTCATTCCGGCTATCTTAGTAGAACAGATTTATATTTCAGTTCGGGAAGTAGCGTAACATTTTCAGAATGGGATGGCGAATTTTATGAAGGTTTGTGCAAAGACTTAGAAAAGTCTATAAGAGAATCTATTGAAAAACGTATTGGGCATCTTGAATCTAAATTTGATAAACTATGATACGATCATTTAGTAAGTCGGGTTCAACATCTATGCTGACAGATAAGGAAAAAGCGTTTAGTCGCTACTGCCTAACTAACAAGGAAGTTTCATACAACTTAATGCGTATAGAAATGGCAGTTGTTCAAATGTCGTATTACGGCAACCGTTCATCGGACGTTACGTTAACAACCGATAGTTCTGAGGTTTTGGATGCAATTTATACAGTCCTAGCAAACGAAGGGTTTAAATACTCTTTCAATTTACCTAATAAAGTATTAACCATAAGTATTTTTTAATTTAAAATTTAATCAAAATGAAAGAAGAAGTAAAATTGTTCAGAGCGTTAATTATTGTTTTTGTGTTGCTTGTGTTCACCTTCGTGTTAACTTCATGCAGTGATGATAGCGACAATGTGTATCAAACAGAATATTCTATTGATGTTCCGGAGTGGCAAACTGTTTATGTGAATGGTGAGGTTACAACATCTATATCGCCATACGTTTGGGAACATGTGGACTTATCAGATAAATGTGTTAGGGTATTCTCCGCAGGACATGTTAGTTATCACAAGGTAACGAGGGTGTCACGTGATGATTTAGGCTTTACCGTTTATTCAATAGAAAGTAGCAATAACGAACGGTTTGCATACAATAAGAATAAAGGTATATTGCAATATTGGTGCACAAGAAATGGCGTTGAAACCGTTGTTGTTTATCGTGAATTAAAGTAAGTTTCATTTTACCCTCACCCGGTGGAGGTTAACCGGGTTATTAAGTATGAAAGTAAATGTTTTATTAGAAGAGAAAAAGATTCCCTGTTTTGAAGCTAAATACGGTTTAGATGTATATAACGATAAAGGACAAAAATATACTATCGAGTTCGATAGAATGGGAAATTTAGTAGTTAGTAGCCCAAAAGGTTTGTTATTAGTAAAACCCGAATGTAACAACAAAATATCAATTAGAATTGAATGATATGAAAGAGATAAACGAAACTCAATTACAGCTATCGACTGAGGGAAAAAGACTTCCCGATATGATAAAGCAGGCGAACGATATTCACGAACTTGTTAAGCAGAAACTTTCTGAGTATAACTCAATAGAGTATACCGATGATAATATAAAGGTGGCAAAAGCCGATAGAGCCACTTTAAACAAGGCGAAAAATGGACTTAACGACAGCCGTATAAAACTGGAAAAGGCTTGGATGAAACCATTCAACGAACTAAAGGATGTTGTTAACGAAACTTGTAAGCTGATCGGTGAAGCTTCTTCACGAATAGATAGTAAGATAAAGGAAACGGAGGAAAAGGAGAAGCAAAAGAAACTTGATCAAATAATGGAGTATTTCGAGGAACACAATGAAAACCTTATATTGTTTGATTTTGCTTTCCGTCCGGAGTGGCTTAATAAGACCAAAGCACTTTCAGTTGTGAAAATGGAGATAGACGAATTATTTAAAACGGTTGACGATGATCTTAACAGACTGAAAGAGCATTTTGCGGGAGAGGCGTTTTATATTCCGGTTATCGACAAATATACGTCTACACTCGATTATAACAAGTCGTTCGACTATGGAAACCACCTAAAAGAAGCTGCAATACAAGCCGCAAACATACAGTTTGAACAGAAGGCGACAGGTAAAACGCCTCAGCAACAAAAGCCCGAAATTAAGCCCCAAAACGAGCCAAAGACGAACGAAGAAGAAGTTTATATACGAGGCTTTAAAGTTCATGTAACAAGAAAGCAGGCTTTTGCGCTTGCTGATTTTATGAATGAAAATAACATTGATTTTGAGAGCATTAAACTATAAGAGGGGTTATCACCTCTTTTTTGTTCTATTCACAAAGGTTAATTTCGTGTTAAAACTTAAAGTTTTACTTTGTGTTTTAAATTTAATCTTTATATTTGCAGTGTCAAAAGGAAACAAAGTACTAACAATTTTAAAAAACAAATATCATGGTTATAAAAACAAGGTTTAACGTTGGTGAAGAGGTAATATACGGTGCACATAAAGATCCGTTTAAAGTATCCTCTATTGACATTTACATAGATAAAAAGGGTAAGAACGTAAATTATCTCGTTCAGAGTCAATTTGGTTTTATTCGTAGGGTGAGAGAATGTGATTTAATTAAAATGCAAGTTGTATCAAGCAAGAAAGGAGGTAAAAAATGACAGTCGAAGAACTTATTAACAAACTTATGGAGGTTGAGAATAAACAGGCAGATGTTAAACTAAGCGTGAAGCTTGACAAATATTTTTCATACAATAAGGAAATAGTAGATGTTCTGCAAGAAGAAGCAACAGAGGTTTATATATTTAATTGGTAAACATATAATAATTAACAAATTATGAATACATCATTTGAAAAGAGCAAAGATACTACCGATGAATGGTACACACCGAAATACATTATAGATTCACTTGGTATATTTGATTTAGACCCATGCGCTCCTATGAAACCGCTTTATAATACTGCAAAAGTTATGTATAATAAAGAAGATGATGGGTTAACGAAAGAGTGAGATGGGCGTGTTTGGCTTAACCCTCCTTATTCGCGTCCTCTTATAGAGAAATTCATTGTTCGCATGTCTAAACATGGTAATGGAATAGCATTATTATTTAATAGATGTGATAGTAAAATGTTTCAAGATGTCATTTTTAAAACTGCTACGGGTATATTGTTTTTAAAGGGGCGTATTAAGTTTTTAACACAAGACGGTTCTATTTCGGGCAGTCCGGGTTGTGGGAGTGTATTGATTGCTTTTGGAGAAGATAATGCGGAAATACTTCGTACTTGTGGAATTGATGGAATGTTTTTTAGAATAAAATAATAGATAAATTATGAAACAGTATTTAGATTTACTTTCTTATGTTTTAAATTACGGTGAAAAGCGTGAAGACCGAACCGGAACGGGAACAATAAGTTTGTTCGGAGGTACGCAGACGGTTTATGATTTGCGTGACGGTTTCCCACTTGTAACCACAAAGAAGATGTTCATTAAGGGCATTATCCATGAACTTCTTTGGTTTATCAAGGGCGATACTAATATCAAGTATCTAACCGATAACGGTGTTCATATTTGGGATGAATGGGCAGATAAAAACGGTGATTTGGGACGAATATACGGTGCACAGTGGCGTGAATGGCGTGTTAATAGCCGGACTAAAATAGATCAGCTTAAATCAGTCATTGATATGATAAAGAATGACCCATATTCACGTAGATTAATCGTCAATTCATGGAATGTTGGCGACCTTGACAAAATGAACCTTCCTCCCTGTCATTGCTTTTATCAGTTTTACGTATCAAAGGACGGCTTTTTAGACCTGCAATTGTATCAACGTAGTGCAGATTTATTTTTGGGAGTTCCGTTCAATATATCGTCTTATTCGTTGTTGCTTGCTATGGTGGCGCAGGTTTGCGGCTTAAAGCCTCGCAGATTCATTCATACGATCGGGGACGGACATATATATTTGAATCACGTTGAACAGGTGAAAGAACAATTGAGTAGAGAGCCGTTTGCTCTTCCCAAATTGGAATTAAACCCGAATGTTCGTAATATATTCGATTTTAAGTATGAAGATATTAAGATAGTAAATTATAACTGCCATCCGGCTATAAAGGGAGAGGTTGCGGTATGAATGAAAAAGAATTTTACAGGTTTTTAGCCTATAATAAATTGGTAGATTTTGAAAGATACCTTCACATGGAATCTGTATATTATCTGAATAACTTGCTAAAGAAAACCGTTAATTCGTATTTGAGAGATTGTATATTGAACGCTATAAATCATAAATTAGCGGGATTATAATTTAAAAGGGATGTGCAACGCTTTGCCATCCCTTTTTAGTTTCTATATATCACATACCGAAACTATCGTTGCTCTATGAAACAAATCTAACAATATGTAGTAACAAGTATGAAAGTGATACAAAGGTAGGATTTTGAATCTATTCGATGGTTAAAACGATACGTTTTACATTTCATTAACAATAAAATTAAAGAATTTCTTTGCGTATTTAAAGTTTATCCTTAGCTTTGCAACATCAAAAAAGAAGTAGTAACATTAAAAACGAATAATATGCAGATTAAAAAAGATCGAAATTACAAATTGCTTGTGCAAGTTTGCAAGAATGAAGGCATTTCATTATCCTACGAAAAACTTGTTTTATTTCTTAATAAGTACATTGATGAAGACGAAGAAGATTCAGTATTCGGGTATAAAATATCTGATATTGATATTTCAATCGCCAAACATATATCAGTTGATATTTGCGGAACGCTTGCATTAAGCAATGTTATTTGCCAATTAACTTGCATCGGTGCGGGAGATTGCCCGAATTGCGGAGGTTTACTCAGATTGATAGAATCTTATCCCAAATTTAGCAAACAGTATTGCGATCGTGATTGTGAGCCGGAGAGAGAGGAAGAAAATGTATACGAATGTTTAACATGTGGAAAGGAAGTTATTTTATGAATATTGAAAACACAATGATCCGTATCAATGATGCGATTATAAGCGCACGTATGAACGGCAAAAAGATTACGAAAAAGGATATTGCGGCTTTGCTGTGGAAGGACTCAAAGCAAAGAACGCAGGCGGTAAACATGTCTGCCTTGTGTAATCACAAAACCCAAACTATAAAAATAGAGTGGGTGAAAGAGATATGCGAGGCTACCGGAGTCGATGCGAATTTCTTGTTTAATATTAACCCTAAAAAATAAAAGTTATGATTAAAAATTTGCCTAACATTCAAAACGAAATGAATGTTCAAAAGTCGAGATACAACAAGTTTGGCGGATACAATTACCGTTCGTGTGAGGATATTTTGCAAGAAGCGAAAAGGGTGTGCGAAAAATATGGATGTTATGTTATGGTTACTGACTCTATCGAATTTATCGAAGGACGTTTTTACGTGAAGGCAACCGCAAAGATTGTTGAGACTGAAACAGGATGTATTGAAACGTGTTCGGCTTTTGCACGTGAAGAAGATAGCAAAAAAGGGATGGACTCTGCGCAATTAACCGGGGCAACATCCAGTTACGCACGAAAATACGCCTTATGTGGGCTTTTTGCGATAGATGATAGCATAGACAATGATTCAATGAACGGAGAGCCGGAAACGAAAGGAAAACAGCAAAAGACATCCTCAAAACAAGCTACCAACCAAAGTAATACCGGAATCAACCCCAATTGTTTGGGTTCACTGATTGATGAAATAAAGAAAGCAACAACTTATAAACAATTGGGTGATATTCACAAGAACAACGGTCAATTTCATCAAAACAGTGAGTTTATGAACGCTTTAGTCGTCCGCAAGGCGGAACTTGAAAAGGCGGAAGCGGAAGCAAAGAAAGTATAAATAATTCGGGGGATGCGTTCCCCCAATAAAAATAAAAGCAATATGAAAGAGCTAACATTACTCCCCAAATTGGTTAATGCTGATGTAACGTATATCAGCGAAACACATGAATATTTTTCAAGCGATTTTAGAAAGCTGAGAGGGATAACGGGTTTTATCAATGATCAATTATTTCCCGGCAAACTTGACAATATACCGGATAATATTTTGAGATCGGCAACTGAGAGAGGGAAAGCGGTTCATGATGAAGTTGAGAGGATCGACAAAGAAGGTATTGAACCGGAAACGGTCTACGGAGAGAACTATTTGAATTTAAAAGCCGGAAGCGGTTTAATTCATATCGCATCTGAGTATATTCTAACTGATAACGAGTTTATCGCCTCACCGACCGATAAAGTGTATTTAGGTAGCTCTGAAAATTCAGTCATATTGGGTGACGTTAAAACTACCTATAAACTTGATTTGCTTTATCTGTCTTGGCAGCTATCAATATACGCCTATCTTTTCGAGAGACAAAACCCAAATTTGAAAGTAGAGGGACTTATCGCAATTTGGCTGAGAGGTGACAAGGATAAGGACGACATTTTCTCCGTTGAACGCATACCGGACAGCGAAATAGAATTGTTCCTTAATTGCTGTAAGAATGGCGTTCGATATGCAGATAATGCAAGCAAAGATAGCTACATAGCAAAATTGGAATCATTGCCCGCAAAAGTTGCGCATATCGAAGAAGGCGTTTACGAACTTCTTGAAATGCAAAAGAAGATAGACGAGCATTTAGGCAAGTTCAAAGAACAGTTGTTAGGTCTGATGTCTGAGGCGAAAGCTGACAATATAAAAGGGGAACTTATTTCAGTCACAAGAAAGAAAGCGTATAGCCGTGAATCACTTGATTCTAAAGCACTGAAAGAACAATATCCGGAAATATACGATCAGTTCGTTAAAACGTCAAATATTAAAGAATCAATTCAATTAAAAGCGTTATAATTATGGTTATAGATGAAAAGATAGCGAACGATATCGGTTTAGAGGCTGCTGCCGTATATTCGGAAATGATTCTTATCCTCTGCACAGGAATTTACAGAGAAAAGTTCAAAGGGTGTCGAGTAAAGCAAGTGCCTAACACTGTTTTCGTTTCGATAGCAAAGCTAAAAGAGATCATCCCGTTCATGTCTACGAAGAAGTTATATAACGCTGTAAATCGCCTCGTATCGGCTGGATACATAAGAGAGGCAAATTACAGGTTACCCGGCATGAATACGACTAAATGTTATCAGATGGTAGAGAGATAGAGCCGGTTCTGATTGTGATATGCACCCCACTTGCAAGCGTTGTGAGTGGGGTGTTTTTTTCAATTGACTGATATTCATCCGGTTTATGAGCGTCAAAAATTGGATTTCCCTATTTATGTTTATGTGGTATGTCCAAAATTGGTGATACCCTTTGGGTATGCTCAAATTTGAATTCGCTCTAATTATCAGACAGTTGCGAATAATTAAATGTTAAAGTCGAAAATAACAATGTTTTTGTTTGCAATCAAAACTATTTATCATATCTTTGCAGAGTCAAATAAAAAAACAGTATACAACATGAATTTAGAGAATCTTTTTAAAATTAAAAATGTCGCTGATTATATGCGTTGTAGCCCAACGTGGGTGATGAAGTTAATTAAAGCAGGTAAATTGGAACATGTTAAAATTGACGGTGCGTATTTCGTTGTTCTTACAGGTGAGGAACTTGAAAAATACAAGGAGTTTAGAAAGGAGTTTAACGAATTGTTAGGCAAATAATAATAGTATTAACGTTAAAAATTAAATTTTATGTCAGAGATTAAAGTATTTGAAAATTCAGAGTTCGGAAAAGTTAGAGTATCAGTAGTTAACGGTGAACCGATGTTTTGTTTGTCTGATGTAGCAAAAGCACTTGGTTATAGCAGACCAGCAGACGCAGTTTCTCAACATTGTAAGGGGGTCTCTATTTTACCGACCCCCACCGTAAACCAATACGGGGCAACTGTAATGCAGGATATAAAGTACGGGAAAGAGGGGGAAGTATATAGATTAACAATGAAATCTAAACTTCCGAATGCAGAGAAATTTCAAGACTGGGTATGCGAAGAAGTTTTGCCCTCTATTCGCAAACATGGTGCATACATGACACCGGAAACAATAGAGAAAACTCTAACATCACCTGACTTTATTATCCAGTTGGCTACACAGTTGAAAAACGAGCAGGAAAAGAGAAAGCAAGCGGAGGCGAAGATCGAAGCTGACAAACCGAAAGTTCTATTCAGCGAAGCCGTCGAAGCATCTAAGAAGTCTATTCTTATCCGTGAACTGGCAAAAATAATCACTCAAAACGGTTATCAGATCGGAGAAAAGCAACTGTATGAACGCCTCAGAAAAGCTGGTTATCTTTGCAGCGTAGGAGAGTCACGCAATCAGCCGTCTCAAGCATACATGAACATGGGTCTGTTTGAGATTAAGAAACGTATTGTGATGGATGGTTCAGAATCTAAGGTCTATAATACAACGGTTGTCACTCCGAAAGGAGTAAGGTATTTTGTTAATAAATTTTTAGGTAAGAAGTAAATAACATGGCAGGGTAATACCCGCCTATAAAAACGAATATTATGATACATTGTTTTGATGATAAAATAGCAAAGGAACTGGGTATAGAAGCTGCATGTGTCTTGCACAATTTTGCATTTTGGATAAATAAGAATATAGCAGATAATCACAATTATTTTGAGGGCAGATATTGGACTTATAACACAAGGGAAGCGTTATCTAAACTACTCCCGTATATGAGTCAATCTAAGATATATAGAGTGATAGGAAAGTTGGAGGAAGAAGGCTATTTGTTGAAGGGGAATTTTAATAAATCGGGTATAGATAGAACAACGTGGTACGCATTAACAGATAAGTGTATAAAATTCCTTTTTGAGTGCGGATATACGCTTATAGGCTATTCTGAGCCGATTTTGCAAAATTGCAAAATGCAAGTTGCAGAAATGAACAATGCAAGTTGCAGAAATGAACAAACAATACCAGATAGTATATATACAGATAGTAATACTAAATCTACTAACGTAGATTATAGTATAGCCACGCGCGAAGAATCTGTTTTGTTCCCGGTTGAAAAGAAACCTTTAGCCTCAGAGATATTTGGCTTTACTGCAAAAACCTTAGATGTGACTAAGAAAGTGATAGAGCGAACAGATAGTTTTTTCGATCAGCTAACATTCCCGTTCGAGTCGGAGGAATTTAAAAAAGCCTTTTATGTGCTAATGACCCAACCAAAGTGGCGGGTAAAGACTAAGACTCTAACAGCTATGCAAGCAAACCTAAACGAGATTGCGCAATTTGAAGAAGGTTTTGCTATGCTATTGATAAATCAGAGCATATCTAAAGGATGGGCGTCACTGGTATACGAGTCAACGCCAAAACAGTATATGCAATGGCTACGGGAAAAGACGGGAGTCTCCGGAAATACACAGCCTGCAAACAATACTAAATCGTATTTTCAGAGTGACGAACAGCGCAGGATGTATCAGTCTTATTTAACGGAGGACTTTACATAACATTTTAAGGCTTAAATTTCAATTTTAATCACTAAGACAATAAAAGTATCATGTATTTGGAGAAAATCGAAAATTCGGGCGGAAAATTAGCAAAATACGAGGGTTGCGGATCGTTTATAGAGAAGAACCGAAAATTTTATGAAAGTGGCAACTTCGGACAGCTATCAAAAGTAGATCAAAAGATATTCCGTGATTCAACTTTGCTTTTGGTGTCCGAATGTACAGACGAAAGAAAAAGAATAGATAATTTTTCTAAGGTTCTTAACGGAGTATGTTTAGAGACTGGTTTAAAAATGCCGGATGTCCGGGATGCAGGAAGTATATTTTATGCTGTTTGTGATGTGATAGATATGTATTTCGATGATCTATCGTTCAATGAAATTCGTTTGGCATGGCGGTTACTTGCTGTTGGGGAACTCGACCCGTTTTTGCCAAAAGACAGATACGGTAGTCCGGACAAAAATCACTATGGCTCTCTTTCTATTGATTACATTTCAAAAGTCCTAAAGGCATACAAGAAAAGGAAGGTTGAAACGATGGAACGAGTTTCTAAGATTATGCCGGACGAAAAGCCAAAACCGACACCCGAACAGGAAAAGATGTTTTTGAATTTGCAGGCATACAATTTTGTTCTCGCACTTTTGAAGTATAAGTATTCGGGACGTTTCCGCATAGAGCGTGACAGGATAATAAACGAGTCTACATTTGCGTACATGGAACGATTGGGATATGATATGTCGGTAGTACCTACGTTAGCAGACAAGAAAGAAGCTTTGTTTCAATTTCAAGGTAGACCCGTAAATAGCTTTGCGCAAATTTTCGAAAAAGAGTGTATTTCGAGGTTTGGGATAGACCACGAAGCAGTTTATTTTCGTGCGGTACTGATAGCCAAGAAAAGAAAGTTATTCCAGTATTGGGATGAAATGTTAGCCTTCTCAAATGAAGGTGATAGATCAGAAGATAATATTTGGAAGTTGTATTACTACATTCAATAAAACCAAAAGTTATGAATAGAAGAAAAGTAAAAAAGAACGGTTATCGGATAAGGCTTACAAAGCCTTCCGATAAATTCGTTTATGTCTCTGACTCGTTAACATACGAAAGGAGAAAAAAGGAGGGAAAGAGATGTTATACTCTGTATTGCAAATATGCGTCTATTAACTATTTGTGTGTTTCTCGAAAACAGGCAAAATCTTTAATGAAAGGGTTCTTGTTACTATGGAAATAGATATTATTTGCGCAATAGACCCGGGTGTGTCGGCTGGTGGAATAGTGGTATATAAGCCGGGAAATAGCCTTGTTACTATCCCTATGCCACGCACGGCAAAGGGTATTTTTAACGTGTTTCAAAAAGTGAAGCGTTCCGGTAATCCTGCAATATTTATTGAGCGTCTTTCGGTTCGTGGGGGTGACTCCGGAGGCGGGAAAGAATTTAGAATAGCAACTATGTTGGAGAATTATAACTACCTTGTATGTTGTGCGCTCGTTCTTGATATTCCTTTGTTCCTATGTGCGCCTATTTCGTGGCAAAGTGGTTTAAATCTGAGGGAGAAAGGAGAGAAAGAGGAAAAGAAGGACAGAAAAGAAAAGTATCTGAATTATGCAATGAAGCAATTCCCACTTGCAAACGTGAAATTATGGAATAGTGACGCTATATGTATTTTGCGCTTCGCACAGATGAAAATGATTTGTGATATAGATTGGTTTTCAAGTAACATGCAGAACGAAAACAGCACGGAAATATCATTTTCTTCCCCTCTGTTGGACGATAGTATTAAATTCGTGGAAAGATATGCTTTCAAAAGAAAACGAGCTAAAAAACGATCTAATTGAGTCGGTGAAAGAGTTAAGAAGCGCACAGAAGCGATTTGAACGATTCGGTGAGAGATACAGAGAGAGGAAAAAAAAGGCGGAAAAGAAAGTAGATGAAATTCTGTCGGTTATCGAAGATAAGCAACTATCTATTTTCTAACAAAAGTTAAATAACGGGTATTTCGGAAAGATTTACCCGTTTTTATTTGCGTGAATTTAAAGTTTTGCTTTAATTTGCAGCGTAGAAATAAAAACAGTAGTAACAATAAAATCAATTAATTATGCAGGAAATTAACAAGAAATTAAGTGAACAGTCGGTAGGTGCGGTTTTGGATAGACCGGAGTATAGAAAAGAGCTTTCTATTTATTGGGATGGCTTAAAAGAGCAACGGGAAAAGGTATCTTTCCAAATATTGAAGAATGGAGGCATCCCTAAAAGGATAACAATAGACAGAGTTGGGAAAATGGATGCAGACCAACTTGTATCAGAATTTAAACTGATACTTGACAGAAAGAGTGAGTTGCCTGCAAGTCTGAGGTACTTTATTTCGGATGTATGCGGAAAGGTATTTATCAGTTGGTTTACAAAAGTGATCGAAGATGAAGCAAAAGAAAATAACGATACCCGGGAAGGTAACTAAAGACGGTAAGTTATCCATCTACATGGGAGAGCTTAACGAGTTTATGAAGAACAACGCAGGGAAAAATGTTATTGCGGAGTTTACAGTATTAGAACGGTCTGATTCTTCATCCTTGCGTGGATATTATTTCAAGTACGTAGTTCCACAATTTCAGAAAGGGATGTATGAAAACGGGTACAGGTGGAGTGAAGAACAGACGGAATCTTATATGCGTAGTATTTGCCCTATTACGATGGGTGAAGTTGTAGACGTTGAAACTGGTGAGTATAGAAAGGACTCAGTCAAAGTTACCGATTTAAGCAATAGCGAATTTGTCGAATACATAGACTTTTTAAAGCAGTTTGCGGCAGAAGAACTTAGTATTTATATTGAAGAACCAAATAGATTTGTAAGATGAAAGAAAATGAAGAAATGACTTTAGAGGAAAAGTTCAATTTGATGTGCGAGGCATTAAGTATATCACCGGAGAGAATTATAGATAGGGATATTACCCGTTATGTGTCACTTCGCAGAAATTGCATTATCCATCAGCTTTACGCCTACAAAAATCACGGTTTACCCGAATTGATAGGTCGCACGAAGGTTTTAATTATGAAAGCGCATGAACGTTTTCAAGGCGAATTAGATGTGAAAGATATGACTGCCGTAGAATTTGTCCGGCTTATAGACGAACGACTACAAAAGTATATTGATGGCGAAGAAGATTAAGAATCTTGTTCTTGTTCATTGCACGGAGTGTATGTTCAGTTCAGATCACCATAATTTGATTTGCTATTGCAAAAAGAGAGATAAAAAGTTATGCAGTTGCCCGAACATTGGGCGGGTCTGTGAGTTTTACATTAAAAAATAAAGTATCATGTTAAAAGACAATTTTGAATTAAAGAGAGTTAAGTTCTTGAATAACGGTTTAGAGGTTGATTACAATGATTGCCGTTTGGTTGATGGTGAAGAAACAAAGACGTTTCACAAGGTAAAATGCCCCGAATATCCGCATAGAGATTTAGGAATTGCGGCAAATGAGCTTCGTTCATACATCGTTGAATTGATGGGAATAATGAATTTTAGGAACATCACCTATTTGTCTGATTTGGCAAAACAAGACAATGAGTTAAGTAGGCAATTCGATGAATATTTTGAAACGCTTGCCACCCGTATAGCGATTAGCGAGATAGTTTACGATCCCGAAAAGAATACAATCGTTTTCAAATACATTTTCACAGGCGTAGATTTATCCCGGTTGAAAATGCAAACGAGCAAAATTATGTTGGACGGTGAGGGGTTGAAATTTGAAATAGCACTACAAGAAGATTTTGAAGCACTGAAAGATGAAATTTTCAAGTATCTTTTTGAGAATAAGCGTGCACAATTGGAGTTATTCGGTGAGACGGCAACGGCAGAACCGGATGACAGTTTGACGCCCGATGATGATTTAGAAGGTGACGATACGTTTTTTGATGATGAAGAAGCAGAACAGCCGGAGTTGGTCGAAGAAGATGTACACGATTGATACGTTTGAGGAAATAGATTATTGTTTAATCAGGGGGTATAACCCATTGCTATTCAATAATAATTTCGATATTGAACCTAAAACAAGGTATGAATATTTAAAGCGGATGTTCGGGGATGGTCACGGACAGAGGGAAAATGAACGTTTCTTCCGGTATATGTGGGATATTAAGCCTCACTATTGTGAAGAATGTTTAAAGCCGTTGACAGGGTACTCAGCCGTTTATATTAGCCATATTATAACGAGGGGATCGAACCCAATGATTGCGCATGATCCTCGTAATATAAACATACTTTGTTTCAACTGCCACAATCGTTGGGAACACGCTAATACCCGCAAGGGGATGCGGATATATCAAAGTAATTTAGAAAAAATAAAAGTCCTCAAAAGGGACAGTTTAAAACTGCAAAAGAAATGAAATTAGTAAAATTTGTAAATAGGTCGGGAAATAAATTTATGATTAACCCTAAATCGGTTGAATCAATAGTTCAACATGAAGATGATTGGGTGTGTATTAACGTAATAGGTTGCGATACTCCGTATATAGTTAAAGGCTCGATTGAAGATGTTAACAAAGCACTAAACGAAAGTAGCAAGGTTGATTCAATAGCCGGACTTATGGTTATCGTCTTTATTGGAATTTACATATTATCAACATTAGCAAATTTATTATCGTAATGAACTTAAACAAAATCGAATTGATCGGGCGTGTTTGCGCTGATCCGCAAGTAAAAACCTTCGATAACGGAGGGAAAGTATGTAATCTTTCTATCGCAACGAACGAAAGGGCATATAAAACGAGTAACGGGATCGAAGTTCCGGAAAAAACAGACTTTCATAATGTAACATTCAAAGGTAAATTGGCTGAGATTTGCGGGCAGTATGTTACCAAGGGAATGGAGTTATACGTAGAAGGTAGTTTGCACTATCGAAAATATACCGACTCCAATAACGTTGAAAGAACTATTTCTGAGATCGTTGTTAGGTCTATGCAGATGGGAAGAAAAGCGGGTGAGGGAAACCAGCCGACAGCCGGAGGCAACGGAAACCAACAGCCGCCAACCGGAGGTTATAGCGGTCAACAGCAACCGCCTCAGCAGATGTTTACTCAAAATGATGATTTGCCGTTTTAAGGTGATTTCTAAATTGGGGATGTATATTGCATCCCCTTTTTGTGTTAAATACATGTTAAAACTTAAACTTTAGATTGCAATATTAAATCTTATCCTTATATTTGCAGTGTCAAAAGGAAACAAATTACTAACATTTAAAAATAAATATTATGGCAACAATGACATCAAAACAATTTTGTGAGAGACTGCATGGAATGTATCGCTTACTTAGTAGAAATGAGTTCGGATATGTTCGGTGTTCAAACGATAGTTTTTCTTGCGGACATAGAAAGGAGAATACCGTTTTAACCAATGCACTTATTAAGGCTTGCGATAATCACCAATTTCCTTATAAGATCGAGGAAAACGAATATTTTATCATTTTCGTAGTAAAATTTAAATAACAATAGTGGTAGAAATACCGCTTTAAACTTATAGTTATGGAAAGAAGAAGATTATCCGGTCAGTACAAAATAGCAATGTACAAAAACATAGGGAATGATACGTTTAAGGGAGTGGTAAGAACGGTAACAGGTTTCATGTATCAGTGTGGCGCATATCAGTATTTTACTTATTGGGAGAATGACAATAAAATATCTGTTACAGAATCAAGTACAGGTTTTCGTGCAATGTCTTTGGATGTTGAAAAGGGAGAAACACCTAAAACTACGCATGATAGGATAGTTGATAAGTTGAAAGGTTTTGATCCGTCTTTAGCAAACTGGAATAGTGCTAAAGAGATGATGAAGAAATATAATATTCCCTATCCTCTTAATGAATGGATCGTAGGACTAAAAGATATAAACAATGAGTAAAACAAAAGATAATTCAACTAAGTTTGAAAGGGATAAGGCGAGATTCTTGTATTTGAGGAAAAGAAATGCACGTTATTATAAGTTGATGTGTGAGCGTTTTTCTAACTTTGAATTTAAAGAACATGTATACAATGAAATATTGAACAAAGAACCAACGCGGGAAAACGTAAAGGAGGAACTTATACGCGATAAGGTGTCAAAAATGATAGTCAAAGACGCTATGTTTAAAATAGATAAAAGTTCGATAAATGCGATTGTTGGGAGGGATAAATATGAATGAAGAATTAGAGAAAGCAAGATCGGTAAGTAACGAGGTTATTTCGGAAACTATCAGAAAATCGACTGATAATATAAAGGCAATGGAGGACGATTTCAGATTAGTAAGAAAGAAGTTGCGGAAAATTGGCGATCGAATAAAATTTGAGAGAAAGAAACTTGATATATACAACGAAGAAATAAAAAGGAGGTCTAAGTATGGAATTTGGTAACTTACTGTTAGATATATTGAGATTCAACCGTGAAATGTTGGACGCTAAACTTTCGGAAATATCCACTAAGGAGAAAGAGATAAGAGTTCTAAAGAAAGAAGTTTCCGGTATAATGGAACATATATCAAAATTGGAAAGTACGTTAAATCATGGAGAGCATTATTATTGCGGTGCTTGCTGCTATCTTGAAAGTAAATGTAATAAGGGAAAATATAAGTGTCTTGAAACCGGAGAATACAAGAAATATCACTGTAAAGCGTGTGAGAAATTTAGAGATTTACCATTTTAATAACTAATTATAAATTAAATATTATGATTGATTTTAATCAAAAAAGCATATCTTTAACTAAAGAGTGTACAGAACAACATGAAAAAATGAAGGCAAAAGGTTTTTATGACTCAGAGGTTTTTGAGTGTAAAAAATGGGCGTTGATAGTGTCTGAGTTCTGCGAAGCTATGGAGGCGGAAAGAAAAGGCAAAGTTATAGAAAACGATGTATATGACATTGCTCTGAATGAGCTATCAGAGATAGGCTTTGAGTTGTATTTTAAGAAATGGGTAAAGGATACAGTTAGCGATGAACTCGCAGACGTGTTTATCCGGTGTATGGACGCAATAGGACATTCTATTGATAAAATTGCGTGCCCTTCCGAAATTTTTGTTTTCCAAAGTATGGTTAGCGATCATTTCAATAGGTTATTGTATTTTGAAAAATCTATTTCATCAATTGTTTATTATGCCATTCAATTTGTACCGAAATCTTTATTTGGCAAATCGTGCATTATCGAGTATACTAACATGATGGCAATAACCATTGCAGCCGCAAAACTTTATAACATAGACCTATCTAAAGCAATAGAGGCAAAGATAAGATATAACGAGTTGAGAGGTCAAAAACATGGGAAACAATATTAATTCATTATGGAAGAAAAAATTATTGATTTAGCAAGAAGAAGCGTTTATTATGGTGATCCGGAAGGTTACCAAGTTGGGGGATGCCATTACAAGGCATCCGGCATGCAACTTTCTGAGTTTTTAGAAAGTAATAAAGTTGGTTTCTTGGAGGGGAACGCAATGAAATATGTGTTTAGGCACGATAAGAAGAACAAAGAAGAAGATTTGCTAAAGGCTATTCAGTATATCAAATTGATTCTAAAATACAAATATGGTAAATTCTTAGTAGGTGATATTCTGTTGAGTGAAGAAGAATATAGAAAACTGGATGAGCTTATCGAGAAACAAAATACGATTGAACTTGATACTACTTTTATCAGAAATGCGTTAAAAACCGCATCAATCAGCGCAAACAAAATATCGGGAGAAAAAGCAAACTTGTATGTTGCAAAGCTAAGAGAGGTTAAAGCCGAATATATCGAAAATTTCGTTTTATCGGATATACAAAAACACAGGCTTTTAGATATGGGTCTACAATGGATAAGAAATAGCACGTATTGCCTTAATTTTACGGCAAAAAATGGAGATATGATATGTGTTAAGCCTGGGCAATATATTGTGTTGTTTGAAGAAGGTAAATATAGAGTGTTCTCAAAAGAAAGGTTTGAATTTCTTTTTCAACCGAAATACTAATAAAAATAAATAATGATAGGTCACGTTGCAAATATAGCAGCGTGACTTTATTTTTATATTATCTATAATAGTGTTATTTTTGCGCATATTGAAAGATTATATAATTTGTAGTACAATATACCGAATAGAAATTATAACTTAAAAATACGTCTTAAAATGGATAAAAAAATAGGTTCAATGAAAAGAGGGCAGGGAAGGCACAGCCGGACGGACGAACAGACTGAAAGAGATCGTTCCTTTGCCTCTGATTTGTTTTTGAAAGGTTATTCTTATAGAAGAATAGCAGAAGCGATTAACGAGCGAAATAAGGCGGATGAAGTGCCGTATACCGTGACTTATCAAACAGTGTATAATGATATTCAGTTTTGCCTGACTCAGTGGAAAAGAGAACAGTTCGATAATATAGATCAGTATATTACGCAGGAGCTCCAATCTTTGGATAATGTAGCCCGTGAAGCGTGGGAAGAGTGGGAAAAGTCTAAGCGCCCCAAATGTAAGACAAAGTATATTTTAGGGAAGGCAAAAGAGGTACAAAAGGAAACGACAACGGGTGATCCTTCTTTTTTGAATGTAGTTCTCAACGTGCAGCAAAGAAAAGCAAGGTTATTGGGATATGATTCTCCGCTATGTATAAACTTGGTAGGAGACAAAGAAAAGGAAAAGCCTAAATACGATTTTTCGGATGTTCCGGAGGACGTTTTAGAACAATTGGCAGATTCTTTGCAAAATACGGAGGGTAAAAAGTGAAAAAAGTAAATGAAATACCACCAGTTGAGATTGTGAAGCATGTTGCGAGGAAGAAGTTTAAGAACTATGCGAAATTCATAGATGATAAAATAGTTCTGAGTCAGTTTCACAAAACATACTACGAGATTCTCGATAGGTTTGCACATGGTAAGATCAAAAAACTGATCGTTACAGTGCCCCCACAAACTGGAAAAGAATTAAGTGATAGTACATTAGTACCTACACCAACAGGCTTTAAAAGGCATGGAGATTTAAAAGTAGGTGATTATGTGTTGGGCAGATTCGGACAACCTGTTAGGGTTCTTTGGGTGTCTCCAAAGTGTCAGTCTCAGTATGTCGTTACGTTTAGTGATGGTATAAAAGTTGAATGTCATGGCAAACATGAATGGGTAGTTTATAATACCAAAAAACACGGTAGACCATTAGAAAGGCTTGAAACTGAGTATATGTATAAAATTGGTACATGTAGAGGGGAGAGAAATAAGAGAGGCTCTCGTTTTAATTTTCAAGTTGATGGAGGTGTTGTATCTCAATTTGAGAGTCAAAAAGTTCCGATTGATCCATATACTTTAGGTGCATGGTTAGGAGATGGTGATATGAATAGTGATTTAATTCATATTGGTTGCAATGATGTTTGTATAATAAATAATACTCCTTACGCATTTCACGAAAATAAAGGAAGTACAACGAGGCGTTTTTATTCAAGCGAATTGTTTTCTATTTTAAAAAAAGAGGGGTTTATCAGAAACAAACATATACCGGAGTGTTATCTATTTAACTCAGTAGATGTTCGTAAACAGATAATAGCAGGTTTAATAGACACAGATGGGACGGTATATAAAAAAAATGGACGTGTTACGATAGCTAATGCGAATAAAAACATAATAGATATGGCAAATAAAATTCTTTATAGTTTAGGGCAAAAAACAGCCATCTATGAAGAAGAGCCAAAGTTATCTACGTCCGGTATTCAAGGAAAGCTAAAGGTTTATCAATTATGTTTTAACCCTACTATCAATTTCCCTTGTAAGGTTGAAAGAAAGAAAATTGTTAGGCTTGTTAAAAATAGGCGTAGAGCCATAACAGATATAGAAAAGGTTGATAATTTGGGTTGGGGTAACTGTATACAGGTCGAAGGTGGTGTTTATTTGGTAGGTGAGACGTTTGTACCAACGCATAATAGCGAGGGTAGTAGTAGAAAGCTACCTTCTTTCCTTTTGGGGCTTAACCCGTCTTTAAAGATATTGATCGGTTCTTATGCCGCATCTCTCGCAGAGGGGTTTAATAAGGATGTACAAAGAATTATGGATACACCGGAGTATAAAAGCCTATTCCCCGACACCCGAATAATGGGAGAGGAAAAAAAAACGAGGTATCAAGCGTTTGCGAGGAATTCAAAAATGACGGAAACAATCGGGAAGGGTGGGTATATTATATCCGTTGGTCGTAATGGTAGTTTGACTGGTAAATCTGTTGATATAGCCATTTTGGACGACTTATACAAGGACCATATGGAGGCAAATTCTCCGATTATCCGGGAAGCTGCTTGGAAATGGTACACTACTGTTGTAACCACCCGTCTACACAATAACAGTCAACAACTTATTGTGTTTACGAGATGGCACAAGGACGATTTAATAGGAAGGATCGAAGATAAAGAGAATGTTATCAATGTTGAAAAGTGGGAAGATTTGGATAGTATACCGGAAGGTGCGTGGGTTAAAGTAAACTTTCCCGCTTTAAAGGTGGGAGAACCAACAGAGATTGACCCACGTTTGCCGGGTGAAGCGCTTTGGGAAGAAAAACATAGCGCTAAGAAATTGAACGCACAAAGGGAACTTGATAGAAATGAATTTGAATGTTTGAATCAAGGAAACCCGGGTAGCGCTGAGGGGACTCTATACGGTAACTTTAAAACGTACACCGATAAAAATGATTTTGGCGTGTTGATCGGAAGGGGTAACTATACGGACTGTGCTGATACCGGTAGCGACTTCCTTTGTTCTGTTTGCTATGATAAATATCAATCAAAAGAAGCGGTTTGGAATGAAAAGGAAAGGAGGTATAAGCATCTTATTTTCTGCCTTGTGACGGACGTTATTTATACGACTGAGCCAATAGAGGTCACGCAAGTAAGTGTACCCGATATGCTAAATAGAAATGATACAGATTATGCGAACATAGAAAGCAATAACGGAGGGCGCTCTTTCGCTGTTAATATAAGCCCTAAAACTAAGACTGAAATAAATTGGTTCTGTCAAAGGTTAAATAAAGAGGCTCGTATATTGTCGAACGCTGCAAACGTTACTCAGTCTATTGTTATGCCGTATGGGTGGGAGTCACGTTTCCCGAAATTCTATGAACATATAACAAATTACCTTCGTGAATTTTCAGCGAACAAGCACGATGATGCGGCAGATGTTTTAACTGGCATAGTCGAGAAAGAAGTTATTCCAACTATATATCAAAAAAGAAGAGGAATAAGGGTTATAAACTGATAAAGTAGGAAAATGTATCAGACTTTCAAGTTTATACGGTATATTTGCAAAGTAAAATCAATTGTTTAACTAAATTTTTATAATTATGTTGTATTGTGATTGTCCTTTAGGAGCAGCACTTCCGGATATTCCCGCATTTAGCTGTCCCGACAATTTCGGGCAAGTTCAAAAACTTGCTTTTCAGAGACTCGAAAAAACGGCAGGAACTGCAAATACTATGACTGCAGAAAGTATCACAAAGTTGGCTACATGGACTCCTTTACTGTCAGCAACAAACGGTACTAAAGTAGTAGTTACGCCTTATATTTACGAGCCGACAGTAGAGGCGGGCGCTGCCCTTACTTATGGAGGTGGAAACGCAACTCCCGGAGGTATTGTAGAAATTTTGGGGTCGGAGTCGACACCGTTTACGGCTTCGTTCAAGAAGTTGCCGCAAACCATTATCAAAGCTATGAAAGCGTTGATGTGTGAAGCGGGTCAAATTGGTGTTTTCCTTATCAACGGTAACGGACAAATTGCTTGTGATAAGACGGGGGGGGATTTGCACGGTTTCCCGGTTTGGTCGCTGTTTATCGGTGATAAGACTATCGGAGGTTTGGAAGCTCCGGATAGCAATGCTATTACGTGGAACTTCATGCCTAATTGGTCGGACAACTTCACTATCGTGAAACCTGAGTTTAACCCTCTGACTCAGTTAGTGTCTTCTGCGGGTGTAGGCGGATGATAGCTAAAAAAACGTATATTTCCCTCAGTTGTGAAGAACTGGGGGAAACTCGTTTATTCGATATTGAACACGCTGAGAGACTTTTGGGAATGGTTAATAATGGAGGGTGGCATATACCGGAGGACTCAGAATTTAAATTAAATGAAAATGGGAAAATCATTAGACGAAATAAGGGAGATATACAGACATCCGGAGGGGATAAGTCAGATAGCGAAAGCAAAGGAACACGAAGAAAGAATAGCGTTTCACACACGGGTGAGAACGAGCGATGATCGTAATAAGCCAGTAATTGACTTTCTTTCTAAGGTTAAGGCGTGGATAGCGAAAGATAAATATGATATTTTCCTATCTATGTTCCATTTCCCGGTTAAAACAAATGGTGTTACTTCTGAGATATTCGACAAACTGAGCCGTGTTTTCGATGGTAGGAATCCGGTTTATAACTATCAGTTTAAATCATCTGAGGATCGGGATGACTGGGAGTATTACAGAAAGGATGTTTTAAAAGAACCTTCGGTTTGGAGTACGGACGGTTGGGATAATTTCAAGCATAGAATTAACTCTGTTTTGGTCGTTGATATGCCGGAGGTACAGGTAGGAGAAAAACCAGAGCCGTATTTTTTTTGGTTGCCTATTGCAAACGTACTTTCTTATCGCACATGTGGGAAAGACTGTAATTTGATGGCTTATATCATGTACGTAACGGACGAAAATAAGATCGTCTATATTGATGAAGAACGTTATGTGAGATTTGATAAAACGAGGGAAAACGACTTGATTTTAGAGGTAGACAATATGCACGATTTGGGCTATTGTCCGGCTCGTTTCTTTTGGTCTGACTCTATATCATTGAGTGAACCCGACATTAAAATAAGCCCTATAACGAGCGAACTCGACTCTTTCGACTGGTATCTTTATTATTCCACTGCAAAGAAGCATTTAGATTTATACGCGTCTTATCCTATTTATTCAGGTTATGAACGTGATTGTCACTATGAGTCACACGATGGCAAAGAACGGTGCGATGATGGTTTTTTAAAGAACGAAAAAAACGAGTGGATCACAGGTGCAGACGGAAAACCGATGGCGTGCCCGATTTGCTCAAGCAAGCGGTTGAGGGGCGCAGGCTCTTATGTTGAGATACCCATCCCGGACGAAATACACAACGTCCCCGACTTGAAAAACCCGATCACTATGCTATCTGCTGATACCGGATCACTCGAATATAACGTAAACGAGGAAAAGAGGCTGAGAGAGGAACTTGTAAGATCGGTAACTGGTGGAGAAGGGGAGTTAAATAGGTCTGAGGCTATTAACGAAAAGCAAGTTAAAGCGGGTTTTGAGTCCTTGACTACTAAACTAAACAGAATCAAACGAGGCTTCGAGGAAGCGCAAACATTCGTAGACTCTACTATCTGTTTACTCCGTTATGGTGATAGCTTTGTTTCTTGCAATATTAATTACGGTACTGAGTTCTATATCTATACACCGGAAGAGCTTTCAGAGCGTTATAAGATCATGAAGGAAACCGGAGCATCCGAGGCGGAACTTGATGCTCTAAGGCAACAGATAATAGAAACGGAGTACCGGAACGATCCTACACAGATGCAAAGGCTATTAATCCTTAACGAGATAGAGCCTTATTCACACTTAACGAGAGAAGAAGCAGTAAATCTGTATAAAGAAAACGTTATAAGTGAGGAAGATTTGCGAGTTAAATTAAACCTTCCTACATTTGTGCGTAGATTTGAAAGAGAGAACATGAATATCATTGAGTTCGGTTCTGCACTTGACTATAAAAAGAAAATTGAAATAATTATTAACACTTTAAAAAAGTACGCAAATGGTTTACAGAACGTATCAGTTAGACCAACTGAATGAAGGTAATTACGTTTGCCCACCGGATGAAGTAAAATTGTATCACGTTATTCAAGAAGTGAAAGAATTCAATCCGAAAACAGGGCAAAGAATCAGCGTCCCGGTGTTGCAAAAATACAAGCGAAAGACTTTTGAACTTGATATTTTGCCGAGACTGCCAAGATTGGGTTATACATTGAGAGTTGTTTTCGACCCGGTTAAATATGAATCTACAATTTCGGAGGCAAGACGAGCCGCAGAACTGGCAGCGAGAGCCGAGGCAAAAATGAAGGCAGACGAAGAACTGAGAGAGCAAATTAGACGTGAAGAAGCCGCAAAACTTCGTGCGGAGTTGAAGAAACAAAAAGAGAAAGGAGAAAAGTAATGTTAACAGTAGATTTGCTTAGACAGAATAAAGCGTTATCGGAGCTATCGGATGAAGTTCTTAACGCTATTTCGGAACTTTCAAAAAACGATGAAGCGCAGACGGTTGCGGCAAAGTTGAGAGAAACCGAAAATAGTATTGCTACTCAAATGAAGGAGGCTTTCGGTATTGAAGGTGTAACCGATCTCGATTTGAAAACCGCAATTGAGTTTGGCAAAACAAAACTTTCTAAATCTGATACCTCAGCTTTTGAAAAACAGATTAACGATCTGAAAGAAGAACTAAAAGCTGAGAAAGCTAAAAAGGGAGGCGACCGGGATACTGATAAAATCAATCAGCTTACTGCCGAACTAAACGACACCAAGCAAAAATTTGCTGAGTTGAACAACCAACTTTCAGAGAAGGAAAAGGAGTTTAACGGTAAGTTGAACGATTACAAGATCACTTCTTACATTTCAAGCGCTATGCAGGGGATGAAGTTTAAGAAAGATATTTCAGAGCCAGTTCTAAACGTTGTGAAGCAACAGGCGGTTAACTTGCTTAAAACTCAATTCTCACCAACTTTGCAAGGTGACGAAGGTTCTGAAAGTCTTATCTTCATGAAAGACGGTGTTCCTTACAACAACCCTGCAAACAGTCTGAAACCGTTTACCGCATCAGAACTTCTGTCTCAACAGTTTGAGCAGTTCGGTGTGCTTGACAAAGGTAGACAGGCAGGAGGTGCGGGTAGTTCCGGAGGCGGACAGGGTAACGGTAGCTTGCTTGATTTAAGCGGTTGCAAAACCAAAGTAGAGGCAAACAAGGTTGCGCAGGAGTATTTAGCTAAGAAAGGTTATACAAGCGAGTCGGAAGAGTATCAAACGGAGCTTGATAAAATTTGGGTTGAAAACAAGATCGCAGATTTGCCAACAGAATAACCAAAGAGGGGGTTAAACCCCTCACAATATAAACTTTAAAACAATAGATTTATGTCGTTAATTGCTACAAGAACACAGGAGTTCAGATTAAAGAACCCTAACATTGACAAAAACATGGCTCGCATGACCGAATGGGGTGCGTATGACTTCTTTTTGTCTCAAACAAATGCGATAGACTCAATGCTTTCCGATGAAACTAAGCGTAGAGCGTTTGCCTCAATGGGAAGCGATATTAAGATTCCCGTAATTGATTACGATAAAAACGTAACAGTGTCAAACGCTCGCACATGCGTTATCGCAGATGCGGAAAACACTTCACGTTTGATCGGTGTAACTTGGAAAACCTACGCTTTCGGCTTCACTATGACACCGAACATGTATTCAAACAACGAAATCGATTACCAACAGGACTGGAACAGAAAGCTACAAAAGCACATCCGTAAGTTCATGGATACCGTTGATAAGGACGCTATTGCGGCTTTGGAGGCAAACAAAACGCAAGTGTTCGGAAACTTGCTGTATTACGCAAAAGAAGGTAATGATGTGCAAGTGAAATTCACTCAGCGCAACGACATCCTCAGCGACTTGCACCCGATGTTCCGTGCAAACGACTATTCCGGTCTACTTCATATCATTGGAGACACTGGCGTAGACTCAATGTTGCGTAAACTGGAACAGCACGGTTTGTACAATGACGTTAACAAACAGTTGGAGTATGCAAACAAAGTGTTCCATTTCACCAACAACATGACTTTAGAGCCGGAGAGCTTCGCTCAGATGTACGCTGTTGAGTCGGGTAACGTTGGTTTGTTGACCCGTGTAGACCGTGCAGCCTACAATAATACTAAGTCGGGCACGCATGAATTTGGAAAAGTTGTTCTTCCTTATTTCGGTAAAGAGGTTGGAACACACTACTACGAAGAAGTGGGCGATCAGTCAGCTATCGCAGAAGGAGCTACTGCCGATATGACTTGTGACGTTAAACATTTCTACGGTTTCTCAGTAGATATTGCTTTCGTAGTAGCTTTTAACTCCGATCCTGCAACAATCGCTAACCCGATTATGAAGATCGAAGTAAACAAAGAAAATTCAGAATTTGGAGGTACTCCCGTTTACATCACGAATGCGTCTCAAATCGGTGGAGGTTCTCCGGCTGGCGAATTATCTGTTAACCTTTCTAAAATCGGAGGTAGTCCGGTTGCTGAATCTGCTTTGAAAGTAGATTTGGATAAAGTCAAAGGTACAGCGGTTTCGGCTACTGGTGGCGTAGTTGGTGTTAAAGTCAATGCGCAGGCTGCAAATCTTAATGTTGAGGTGAAGAACTCAACAGATTCACCCGTTAACACAAAGGAAGTTCCGGGAGCGTAACGAGAAAGTAAACTAAGTATTAACAAAGGGAGGGGGACAAAATCCCTTCCCTTTTTTAATTTATAACCATGTACAGATTAAAGGATATACAAAAAGAACTTGCCACGCTCGTAGGATGGCGGCAGTCGTACGATAGAGACGCTAAGATAGACGAAAGTTTAACGGTGTCCGATAGTGGTGTTATGTTTCAAGACGTTCACCCGCTTGTGACGCTAAGAAACATTGAATCTATTATGCCACTTGATTACTATTTACGTTATCCGGAGTATCGGGATACCGACACTTATAAGCCGGGTGACAAGGTAGTTTACGGCAAGGACGTGTTAACGCTTCGTCCGGACGTATGGGAGGCAATAACAGAGAATGTTGGTGTAGAGCCTTCCGATGGTGATAACTGGAAACGGTACAACCCACTAAGCGATTATTTACGTGAATTGAACGAAAGAGCGATCACCAATACCGTTACTCGCTTCATCAATGAAAAGTTGATTGCAGGGGAAACAAAGACGCTTTTAGAGCGTACAAACTTCTTCGATGGTTCGGGTAAGATAAATAACGAGATTGACCCTACCGATAGCATTGTAGGATATGAAATATTGCCAGTCCGTTCTATGGGGGTAACAACCAAGATCGAAAAGATAGGTTTGCAGTTTAACAAGCCGGGAAAGGTAAAACTTTACCTTATGCACACCTCACAGGTAGACCCGATTAAGACGTTTGATTTGAATTATACTAAAAATGGTTCTTACCAATGGTTCGATGTCGGAAGCGATGTGTCACTCCCTTATATGTCTGGGGAAACTTCACCCGGTGGCTTGTGGTACTTGTGTTACGATCAAAAAGAATTGCCGTTGGGGATGTATGCTATAAACGTCTCTAAGGACTTTTCACGTGACCCGTGCGGTACTTGTAATATCGGAAGCGTGCAGGCGTGGAGAGAGCTAACAAAGTATATCAGAGTGTCACCGTATAGAGTTGACTCTACGCAGTCGGAGGATGGCGTAAAGATGTGGAATATAGAAATGAACATGTATACGTCTGCAATCTGCTACGGCTTGAACGTTCAACTATCGGTAGGATGTGATATAACCGACTTTATCATTCAGTCTAAGTATGCCTTCACGCATGCCGTTTCTCTGCAAATGGCTTCTTATGTGTTGCGGGAACTTGCATTAAATCCGAACGTTCGGCAAAATGCCAATCAATTGAATATCGACCGTGAAACGCTATTGTACGAAGTTGACGGAAACTCACAGGGACGTGCGCAGGGTATCGGATACGAACTAAAGAAGGCTTTTGAGGCTCTTTCTATTGATACAAAAGGGATGGATAGAATATGCCTTTCTTGCCGGAACAACGGGATAAGATTTAAAGCAACATGATAAGCGGTCTAATAGATAAGTTTAAAAAGGTAGGTGAGGAACTCGACACCGGAGAGATAGCAAAAAAGATTGTGCGTGACAATGATAATATACTTATTGACATGAACGCACAAGATCAGCTATACGCCAAGGGTGTTAACCGTTTGGGCGTTCGTATAGACGAATACCAACCCTACCGACCCTTAACTATACAGGTCAAAATAGAAAAGAGGCAACCGTATGACCGGGTGACGCTTAAAGACACAGGGGAGTTTTACGACTCTTTTTATGTTGAGACGGCAGAAGATCGGTTTTACATAAAAGCCTCAGACGAAAAAGCTAATTGGCTTATCAAAAAATACGGTGCTGAAATTTTCGGGTTAACAAATGATTCACTTGCTGAGTTTATTAACGATTATGTGAAGGACGAAGCATATAACAGAGTAAAGGAGATATTAAATGAACGATAGAGCTATAATTAGACCAAATGCGGCACTTTTCGATAAAACGATAGCCGATGTACAGGTAAGCCTAACAAAATCGCTTAAATGGCTTAATTTCGCTTTCGGGAACGTGGTTAAATTGGTAGAGAGAAACGAGAGGGGGAAATTTGTTACCCCATCAGTGTATTTTAAGGGAAATGATTATTTGCGCTTAGAGCCGGACGATAAGCGGGGTAACGTTTGCTTTTTCTACATGCACGACTCACAAGATTACGAAGGGGGAGACTCTTTATCTGGATTTGGCGATCTGAGGGGGACGGTTAGCATTATCTTTTGGTTCGATACCCGTAAAATCCCGGGTGCGGAATACTACAACGTGGAGTTTGTAAAGTCCGAAATACTAAGAGCCTTAACGCATGAGCTTTATCTGCCATCCGGTGATATACAGGTGAGAAAGATATTCCACGACGCCAACAACGTATACAAGGAGTTTTCTATCCAAAAGACGGATAATCAATACTACGTTTATCCCTATGCGTGTTTGCGGTTTGAGTGTGATATTCATTGCGAAGAAGGGTGTTATTAAAGGGGGAGTTTCCCCCTTTTGTGTTAAATACATGTTAAAACTTAAAGTTTCGCTTGCAATATTAAATAAAGTCCTTATATTTGCAATGTCAAACAACGAAAGACCCC
>OGQL01000254.1_pt1 | contig 45482 bp, 44 predicted proteins | sample 1553211 | NCBI WGS metagenome assembly OGQL01 (sample SAMEA2579942, study PRJEB22360) | human gut metagenome
TGCCCGGGAAGTCAGCGTCGACAAAGATACGGTTTCCGGACATTGGGAAATGGCCGGGCTGCCTAATTTGCAAGGCTGGGGGCATTTTCCGCCGCAGTATCCTTCTTTTCCGGCAGAGTTGACCAATGCGTTGGTTAATGAGGCCGGGCTGGCAGGAATTTTGGGTAACAAGGCGGCTTCGGGCACAGTCATTATTCAGGAACTCGGCGAAGAACATATCCGCAGCGGCAAACCGATTTGTTATACCTCTGCCGACAGCTGTTTTCAGATTGCCGCCCATGAAAAATATTTTGGGTTGGAGCGGCTTTATGACGTTTGCGAAACGGCTTATCGTTTGGTGCAGCCATATCATATCGGGAGAATTATTGCTCGGCCGTTTGTCGGAGAGAAGACCGGGGAATTTGTCCGTACCGCCAACCGTCGCGATTATGCCGCGCAGCCGTTTGGCGAAACGCTGCTGGACAGGCTTAAGGTTGCCGGACATGAGGTGATTGCCGTCGGGGCGATTAATGATATTTATGCGCATCGCGGCATTACCAAAGGCGTTCGCGCCGCGGGGCTTGAGGCTTTGTGGGACGCAACGCTGCGGGAGATGAAGACGGCTCCGTCCGGAAGCCTGGTTTTTACCAATTTTGAGGATTTTGACATGTTGTACGGTCATCGCCGCGATGTAAAAGGCTATGCCCGGGCATTGGAATATTTTGACCGTCGGCTGCCGGAAATTTTGCCCTTTTTGCAAGATGACGATTTGGTGTTTATTACGGCGGATCACGGCAATGACCCGACTTACGGCGGAACCGACCATACCCGTGAGCAGGTGCCGGTATTGATGTTTGGCCGCAAAGCGGCGGCGGAAGACATCGGCCAGCGGGACACATATGCCGATATCGGGCAGACGATTGCCGCCTATTTGGAAATTCGGCCGCTTGATTACGGAGTATCGTTTTTATGAGTTACCGGGCTTCAAATCTGCCGGCGGACAAGCATGTTTTTTTGGGACGGCGCGGCGGTGTTTCGGAAGGAAAATATGCCAGCCTGAATGTTCGGGACCGTAGTTCGGACGATCCGCGGGCAGTAGCCGAAAATCGGAGAATCGCAGTCGGAAAGCTGGGAATGAATCCCCTGCAGCTGGTTATGCTGCGGCAAGTGTCGGCAACGGATGCGGTTTTGGTTGAACAGGCTTCACAAGGCGTTGTTGAAGCTGACGGCATGGTCTGCAAGGTGCCGGGGCTGGTTTTGGGGATTGGGACCGCCGATTGTCTGCCGGTGCTGCTGGCGGATTATGAACACGGCGTTATCGGGGCGGCGCATGCCGGCTGGCGCGGGGCCGTTCGCGGCGTGGTTGAAAATACGCTTAAGCTGATGTTGGCGCAGGGGGCGGTTCTTGAAGAAATTTCGGCGGCTTTGGGGCCGTGTATTCAGCAGTCTTCTTTTGAAGTCGGCGCCGACGTTCGTGACGAATGTACGGCAGTATTACCGGCTTATGCGGCGTTTTTTGCTCCCGGAAAAGATGCCGGCCATTTTCAATTTGATTTGGAGGGGCTGGTTCGCCGCCGTTTGGAACAATTTGGCGTTCGCAATGTTACCGCATCGGGGATCGATACTTATGCCGATGAGGAAAATTATTTCAGTTTCCGCCGGGATACCCACAAGGGGCTGACCGGCTCCGGCAGCGATTTTGGCGGGCATGTGTCGTTGATAACGTTATAATTTTCTTTATTTTTGGAAATTTTTGGTGTATAACTGTACCCAGGATTAACAATTAGCAGAGTTTTAATGTCACCGTTAGGCAAATTTACGCTGGCTGTTTTGGGTTTGCGCCTGGCCGGAGCAAACGGTTTTTTGTGGGGAATGCTTTTGGGGCATCTCTTCATTGACAATACCGGGGTTATTCATAAAATCGAATCGGCGGTTTCGCAGGTGGATGACAATATCCGCCTGATGCTGCCGTATAATGTTTCGCGTTATTATAACCGGATTGAGGGAAATTTCTGGGGCAAAATCTGGGGGGCGGCGCTGGGAAGCGTTTTGTTCGGTTTTTACGGTTTTTTGAGCTTGTTTGTCATCGGGCATTTTGTTTTTGATACGCCGCGGTCGGTTCATGCCAATGCTTTTCGGAGTTCTGTCGACCGGTTGTTTAACCGCCATATCGGCAAAATTTTCGGAGGGGTTGCCGGTTTTTCCTGTGGAAGCAATGTATTGGTTTTTGCCGGTGTTATTCTCGGCTTTTTCTTTGATATCCGAGGCCTTTGGAAGCAGATGCTGCGTTTTCCGAAGCCGGTGATGCCGGTATTTTTCTTCGGAGGCAACACCTATCTGAAAGCGGTTGCCGGTTTGGCTGCCAAAATAGCCAAGGCGGACGGTGTCGTCAGCGTCAGCGAGATTAAGTTGTTTAAGAATATTTTTAAAATTGACGAGAAGGCCAATCGGGAGATTTCCAAAGTTTTTAACAAAGCCAAAGTTTCGGTTGAGGGGTATGAGCGTTTTGCCCGGGAGCTGGGCAAGGTAACGGCGGGAAATTTGGATAGAAAAGAAAAAATTATGGAAGGCCTGTTTAAAATTGCCTGGGTGGACGGACAAATCAGCGATTTTGAACGCGAAACTTTGGGAAAAATTGCCGAGTTGATCGGGTTGCCGGAAGGGAACTTCAGGGTAATTGCGGAGCAGTTTGAACCTAAGCGCGCGGAGCAGGCGACGGTTTGCGATTTTTATGATATTTTGGGCGTTATGCATGGAGCCAGCGACAGCGAAATAAAAAAACGCTGGCGGGAACTGATTAACGAATATCATCCTGACCGGGTACAGGCCAGCGGCTGCACGCCGGCCGAGGTTGAGGCATCGACTTTGAAGATGGCGGAAATCAACGCGGCTTACGAGGCTTTGCTCAAATCGCGCCGGGCGGCCTGAGCAGCCGGAGGCGATGTCTGATGAAAATTGTCCTTGCCACCATTAATGCCCGGTATTCCCATACATCATTTGGTTTGCGCTATCTTAAAGCCAATTTGCATGAGTTTGAGAATGAGACGGAAATTTGTGAGTTCAGTTTGGACGAATCCGTTCAGGAAATTGCCGAGAAGATTATTGTCCGCCAGCCCGATATTGTCGGTTTTGGCTGCTATATCTGGAACATTGAGGCTGTTCTCCGGGCGGCGGAAATTGTGCGGGCGATTCTGCCGCAGACGCTGATTGTTCTGGGTGGGCCGGAGGTGTCGTATGAGAACGACGTTTTTTTGCCTTATTGCGATTATTTAATTGAAGGCGAGGGGGAGCTGGCCTGGTATGAGCTGGCAAAAGCCCGGTCTGACGGCCGGCTTCCGGAGGGAAGAATCATCCGCCGCCCGGTTTGCGATCTGAGCCAAATCAGAATGCCTTATTACCTTTACAGCGATGAAGATATTGCCAACCGGCTGATTTATGTGGAAGCGACCCGGGGGTGCCCGTTTGGCTGTGAGTTTTGCCTTTCTTCGCTCTCCAAAGGGGTTCGCGAATTTGACCTTGATGTTTTTTTGCGGGAGATGAAGATTCTGCTTGAACGGGGCGTGCGCCAGTTTAAGTTTGTGGATCGCACTTTTAATCTGAAGATAGAAAATATCCGCAGAATTCTTGATTTCTTCAAAACCAACTGGCGGGACGGGCTGTATTTGCATTTTGAGATTTTCCCGGATCGGCTGAGCGGGGAAATGTTGGAAGAAATCAGGCGTTTTCCGGACGGGGGACTGCATCTGGAGGCCGGGGTGCAGAGTTTTTATCAGCCTTCTCTCAAAGCAGTTTCACGACGGCAGGACGAACAAAAGACCTTGGATAATCTGCGCTTTATCAGAGAACAGACCGGGGCGGAAATCCATGCCGATTTGGTGGCGGGACTGCCGTATTCGACTTATGACACTTTCAGCCGGGATTTTGATAAGCTGATGGCGGTGCGGCCGCAGGAATTGCAGCTGGGGATTTTGAAACGCCTGCGCGGAGCGCCGATTGACCGCCATTCGCAGGTTTGCGCGATGGTTTATTCCAAATATCCGCCGTATGAGATTATGCAGAACAAGGACATGAGTTATGCCGAGTTGCAGCGGATTAAACGAATTGCCCGTTATTTGGATATTTTTTACAATTCGGGAAATTTCCCCCATACGGTTGAACTGTTGCTGGGGGCGCAGGCTTCTTGTTTTGCGGCGATGGATGATTTTAGCCGTTTTATCTGGGAAAATTATCAGCAGACGCATAAAATTTCCATAGGGCGGCAGACGCGGATTTTGTTTGAATATTTGCAAAAATATTATCCTTTGCAAGAAATTGCGACAGCGTTGCTGGCTGACTATGACGGCAAGGGGCGCAAGGACAATGTTTGTTATCTACGGGAGATTTTGAAATGAAACAACGGTTGCTGCCGCATTACGGCGAACGGACAATACCGGTGGAAATGGCGGTTATACATTGTAGCGCGTTTCCGTTGGAAAAATGTGTGGAAATTTGGGATGAATATAAGGTTAGTCCGCATTATGCCATTGATGAAAATGGTGAAATTATTCAGCTGGTGGATGAAAACCAAAAGGCGTATCATGCCGGAAAAGGCTTTTGGCGCGGGCGGCGAGGCGATATGAACGAAGGTTCAATAGGGGTAGAGCTGGTTAATATGTCTTTGGGGCAGGAACCGGGAAGTTATCCTTCCGCTCAAATTGCAGCCTTGACGATCCTTTTGCAAAAGTTAATCAAAAAATATGGAATTTCGGCTCAAAATATTGTCGGGCATTCGGATATTGCGCCTCTGCGAAAAGCTGACCCGGGGGCTGCTTTTCCATGGGAGAAACTGGCGCAAAATGGAATTGGAATCAGCTATGAAATGGTTGTCGAATCCTATGAAAAAGAGTGTAGCGTGAAAAAGTTGCTATCGACAATCGGCTATGATACGCAGGATGAAGAAACGCTGATTGCGTCCGCTTATGCTTTTCGGCGGCATTTTTTGCCGGATGAGGTGAAAATTGATTCGGATATTCCGCATTTGCTAAACAATGTTTATCCGTCCGGAGATGAAAGTCTGTTGCAAGGCGAAAGATTTATCAGTGCATTGCAGAATATCAGCCAAGTTTGTAGACGTTTAAAAAGCTGCTCCGAGCAGAAATATGTCGATGTTATTCAGCGGGCAAGGTGATGCCTTTTTGTTCTTTTTTCTTTTTCCACTTAAGTTTGGCATAGAGGCGCATATCGGCAATCTGGTCGGTTTCGTCGACAATTTCTTTGCCTAAAATCGTTTCGATGATGTCTTCAAGCGTAACAATGCCGACCCAGTTTTCAAACTGGTCGATCACCAAGGCCATGTGGTTGTGGTCGTCAATCATGGCCGAGAGCACGTTTTCCAGCCGGCCTTCGGAGGAGAAACTGCGCATGCTGCGGGCATAGTCTTCAACCTTGTCGCTGCCTTTGGCTTTCAAAATGCTGGATTTATGGATATAGCCCAAAAACTGCTGTTCGGATTCATCAATGATCGGAAAGCGCGAAAACGGCGAAGCTGCAGTAATTTTTTCAAATTCTTTTATGGTTGTGCGCGGTTTTGTCGTAACGACCACCGTGCGCGGGGTCATTACGTCTTTGACTTCTATTTCTTGAAGGTTGATGATGTTATTGATAACGCGGTATTTGCCTTCGTCAATGACTTTTTCTTCGCGTCCTATTTTGGCGAGGGCTTTGATTTCGTCTTTGATGTTGGAGGCATCGCTGTCGTCGCTGAACATTCCCATAATAAAGTCGGAAATGTACAAAAACGGCTTTAGGATAACAATCATGGCTTGCAGGGTGACGCACATGAAAGGCACCAGTTTTTTCCAGTATTTTGCGCCGATGGTTTTGGGCAGGATTTCTGACAGGACTAAAATGGCGAGAGTCATGATTCCTGATGCCAGCCCCAGATAGGCCTGGCCGTACAGGGCTGCAACCTGGGCTCCGACCCCGGCGGCTCCGACAGTATGGGCAATGGTATTAAGCGTCAGGATTGCGGCAAGAGGCGTGTCAATATTTTGTTTGAGTTCCGAAACCTTTTTGTACCATTTGGGGCTTTTTTCTTCCAACTGGGCGATATAACTCGGGGTGATTGACAGCAGGGCGGCCTCCATGACTGAACATAAAAATGAAATGCCGATGGCCGTGGCGGCAAAAAATATTAACAAAAACATAGCAGGTAATTTTTTATCCCGTATTATTAGACCAGCATTAAGTATATCAAAAAATTTATAAAAAATAAAGAATATTTGTATATAATAAATACAATGTCGGATATCAGAAAAAACTACTATACAATCCGGAAGCCGGGTGTTATTTTACACAAATTGTGAAATTGAATCGAAGAATTTTGATGGGGAAAAAAGAAAATGGAACCTTTGGTCAGTATTGTTATTCCGGTGTATAATGTTGAAAATTTTGTAAAAGACACGCTTTCCAGCGTTTGTAATCAGACTTATAAAAATATTGAAATTATCTGCGTTGACGACGGTTCGACCGACAATTCGCTTTCGGTTTTGAACTTCTACTCGGAAAAAGACAAACGCATTAAGGTTCTGAGCCAGTCCAATTCGGGGGTCAGCGCCGCGCGCAACAACGGAATCAGGGCTGCCGAGGGCGAATATATCTGTTTTTTGGACAGCGATGATTTTATGCATCCGCAGAATGTTGAATTGCAAGTCAAGGCAATAACGGACAGCGGCGCCGACATTGTTTATTGCCGTTTCAAGAATGTGCCCGAAGATGCCGGGCCGGGCAGTTTTAAGAATTTGAAAGCGGCGGATTTCAAGCTTTCCAACACGCCGTTGGCCGATTTTATTTTTAAGCGCGGGCGCATTGATTCTTCTTCCTGCAACAAGCTTTACAAGCGCCGCCTGGTTCAGGATAATCCTTTTAAGCTTGGCGTTTCGCGCGGGGAAGACGAAATTTTTGTGCTTAATCTGCTGAGCAAAGTCAAACGGATTGCCGCCAATCCCCAAACATTGGTTTTTTTCCGCAATCGGGGCGGTTCACTGACCAAGCAGAATATTTCGGAGGCATATCTGTTTGACCATTATCTGTCGTTTATTTCGATGTCGGAAATTCTGCTGCGGCCGGAATCCCTGCAGCAGGCCGGCCTGAGCCGCGAACAGGTAAAAAAATATATTGCCAAGAAGATTTATAAACGGTTTGTGGTTCATGTTCTTAAGAAAAACAACGATCCGGCTGCGACCAACCGTTTGGTCAGCATGGCAGCGGATTATTTGAACAAATTGGCAAACAGCAGAGTTCTGGAGCCGTCGTATCTGCCGTTGACGCGCCGGGTGATGCTCAAGCTGTTTATGCAGAAAAAAGCTTTGGGCCTGACGGCTCTGTGCTGCAAGCTTTGAGGAAAAGAAAATGGGACTGTTACGCAAGTTTATCCGCGCCAAAAATGCCTATTGCGGACATTATATAAACGGTATCAAGCATTATAACTGGCACAGCGACGACAGCAGCTGGCTCGGCGATTTTATCCGGGCGAGGTTTGCGCAAGAAGACTGGAAGAAGCTTAGCGTGGTTTCGGTTTTCGGTTCCCCCCGGACTTTTTGTTTCCATAAGAAAGAAAACAAAATCTTTTTTACCGGCGAGAATCCGGACAGGTATCCCAATTACAAAAACCATGCCTTGCCGCATGTGAAGGTTTCCATGGGTTTTGATTATCTTGACGCGCCGAATTATTTGCGTTTTCCGCTGTGGATTCATTATCTGTTCAAACCCGAGAGCGATTATGCCGCCATTTGCCGGCGGGTGGAGGAGCTGAATGCCTTTCATCCGGCCAAGACGGATTTTTGTTCGCTGATTTGCCGGCATGGCGGCGATGACAATTTGCGGGGAATTATGTATGAGCAGATTTCTGAAATTGCCCCGGTGATGTGTGCCGGAAAGTTTATGCATAACGATGACCGGCTGTGGAAAGACTTTGGCAACAGCAAGCAGGCGTATTTGGAAAATTTTAAATTTTCAATCTGTCCGGAAAATTCCAATCGTACCGGTTATGTGACGGAAAAGCTGTTTGAGGCTTTTCGGGCGGGGACGGTTCCGATTTATTGGGGATCGGACAATAATCCGGAGCCGGGGCTGATTAATGAAAAAGCGGTGATTTTTTGGAATAACGGCGGCGACAATTCGGCCGCTTTAGAAAAAATACGCGAGCTTGCCCGTTCCGAAAAAGCCTATGCCGATTTTGCGGCCCGGCCCCGGTTTACGCCGGCACTGGCAGCATACGTCTGGGAGCGGTATCAGGAGCTGGAAAAGCGTATCCGCGACTGTCTTTAAAAATAAATCTATGGTTAGACTGGACAAAGCCGAATTTGTGATTAGATAACCTGCGTCAATTAACAAGGGGTATCTGAAAGTGAATATTCGCACCAGAAATCGCATTGCTCATTCGCTGACGGCGCGCCAGTTGCGGCGGCTTTTGCAAAATCCGCTGGCGGGCCGGGAGCTGGAACTGGATAACCTGCGTCAGCGGACGGTCCGTTTTTGCGCCTATTCTTATTCGCCGAGGGTGGATATGAATTTGGCGGAGGTTCGGCGGGTGGTGATAGAGGAAGGCTGCAATCTGGTGATTGATCTGCGGGATAATCCGTATGTTCGGACTTTGGTGGTGAAGGATAATTTTATCGGGCGGATAAACCTGTCGCGCAGCAGCATTACGAAAATCCGTATCGGTTCAAACTGCCGCTGCGATTTGATTATCCATGACAGCCGTGAGTGTTTTAAACTGGCGGCGGCCGATGTTTTCAGCGGCCGTTTGGATATTGAAAATTCTTGTTTCCATCACCTGACGTTTGGGTATTATTGTTATGCGGATTTGCGCTTGCAGGATAATTGCGGCCGAAAAAAGATACGGCTGGGCGATGCTTTTCGGGGCAGTCTGGAAGCCTATGGTTTGGAAGTTCCTGAGATTTCCGCCGGAAACGACTGCCGCGGAAAAATCATATTGAAGCCGGGGGCGGCCGAAAAAGGCGTCCGCCGCCTGGCTGCCGGAGACGATTTTAAGGGGCTGGTCGATGCTTCATATTATCCGCATTTGGCCTGGGCCGAGTTTGGGCGGCGAGCTGCCGGAAAAATGAATTTTCAGGGCTGTCCGGGGCTGCGGGTCTTGAAGTTTGAGCGCGGGTTCAAGGGAGTTGCCGATTTGAGTGATTCCGGTATTGAATATATCCGGGCTTTGGAGGAGGCAGCGGGGAGTTTTATTGTGGTTAACTGCGAGCGTCTGCTGCAGTTGAAGCTTCCGTCTGACCGCAAGGCGATTGTTACCTCGGATCGGTATCCGCTTCAGGTTCGGCCGAGGGCGAATTGCCTGTATTATCTTTTTAGTTCCCGGGAACCGCCGCTGCGGTATCATACGCCGTTTTATGTCTGGTGGATAAGAGGAATCGGGCGCTATCTGAAAAGGCAGTTCTAGTGTTTGAAAAACAGAGAGAGCCGGGCTATCAGCCGGAACAGCGGCTGCAGGAGCCGGGGGGCTTTCCCGGCGGCGCCGAAGCGGACGGAGATGCGGGGAAGCCCGCAGTCGATGGCCACGCTCATGCGGTGGTGCCCCTGGTCGACGGTGTCCTGAACACCGAAGCTGCGACAGAGCATAATTTCAATCGGAAAACGGTCGTCAAAGCCTTTTTCTTTCATGCTGTTATAAAGCTCTTCATAAAGCCGGCTGCGCATGTTTTCGGCAAGCCGGTTTTTCTTTTTGGTGAAAGTGTAGGCGTTTTCGCGAGTACGGAAACTGCGTTCGATTTTGAGCCGCCGGATGTCAAAAGGGTCGGTATGATAGATATTGGGAGAAAAAGATTTGTGTTTGTAGCGCAACGAGCGAATCAGCGGTGACAGAAAATCAAATTTACCGGTACGGGGTTCAAAGGCGATGCGAACCGGAATAAAGCTTTGTTTTTCGGCAATGGCGCGTTCGGCGGCTTCTCTTCCTTTGAGCAGGGTATCGGAAAGCTGTTTTTTTTCGTCTCCGATGAGAATCACCACGTCGTCATGCAGGTGCGAATCTTTTTTTTCGGCCGGCGCGTCCGGCAAAACCAGCAGATCTTCCGGAGCCAGGCGGTAGATTTCCGATGACAAGCAAACATTATACATTAATTATTTCTCCTTTTCCAGTAAATACTACAAAATCTCGGGCTTGGCAAACAAAATTTTGTAACAAAACTGTCATAATTGTTGAGAAGCGCATAAAAATATGGTATGATAAGTTATTAGCTGAATAAAAGATAGTGAGGAGTCCGGCAATGACTGAGAGTAGCTTCAAAACTATCGGAACTACATTTGTTGAAGATATTTCGACAGCAAAAAATAGTGACGAATTATTTAGAATATTAAAGGACACCTGTTGTATTACGCTTAAGCCGGAGGCGGTGGCCGAGAAAGTGGCGCATTTGGATTTGCCGACGGCGGCGATTGAGTTCAAAGCGACTTTGGCGCGACTGCAGATTGCGGAGCGTAACCGGGTGATTAATAAGCAGTTGTCCCAAATGAAGGACAAGGAAACCATGCGGGGGTATCTGAAGCGGTATTTGAAACAGGAGCGGGAAATTCCCCAGGTGGCGAATTATACTTATATTGCCATGCATACTTACATGAAGAAAAAATTCGGTACTGCCGAGGAGTTTAAGCAAGGACTGCATGAACATCTGGTTGCTCCGGTCATGCAAAATCAGGAAGGGCGCCTGAACGGAGAAAATGATAATAAGATAATGCCAAATGACGCGCTTTTGCAAAAGAAAATGCAGGAACGCCGGATTTCGGGATTGTTCTAAAGGGGAAAACTTATAAAAAAATGCCGGTCAACCGGCATTTTTTTTATTGTCTGCCGGCGAATTTCAGGGCGTCAAGAAAACCCTGCAAGATATATGAAGCCGCCGAAGCGTCAAGAACGTTTTTTCTTTTTTTGCGGGACATATCGACTTCTTTGATAAGAAAATTTTCAACGGCGCGGCTGGACAGGCGTTCGTCCCAAAAGGCGCAGGGCAGACCGGTTTCGGCAGCCAGACGGCCGGCAAATTTGCGGACGGCGGCGGCGGTTTTGCCTTCGGTTCCGTCCATTTGCAACGGCAGGCCGAAGACCATGCCGCCAACCTCTTTTTCGGCAATAATCTTTTTGATGGACCGGAAATCTTCGGCATGGCTGCGACGTTGGATAATCCCATAGGAAGTGGCAACGGTCAGGAGCAGGTCGCTGACGGCAACGCCGAGACGTTTTTCGCCATAGTCAAAGCCAATAACGGCCTTGTAGGCCGGAAGCTGTTGTTTAAACTCTTTAATATCCATGTATGAACTTTTCGCTAATTGATTTTTAATAATCTTAGTATAATATATTGCCAATTAAAAGCTTTTTTTGTGGGGTTATCAAAATGAAATTGAAGTATTATCTGGCGCTGGTATTGATGCTGCTGGCGACGCCGGCGAAGGCGGAACTGGAAATCAACGTTGCAGGCGCGATGCGCGATCCGATGCCGCTGGCAATGCCCGAGATGATTCACGACGGCTTTTTTGTCGGGCAATATGCCGATAAAATCCGCAAAGTCGTGGTGGCCGATTTGGAACGTTCGGGGTTGTTTAAGGTTTTGCCGCAAAACAGCTATATTCAGGAATTTACTTCAATGGATCAGGAGCCGGCCTTTGTAGATTGGCGGGCGATTAATGCCCATGCGCTGGTTCAGAGTTCGGTTCGGGAACTGGACGACAAAAACCTTCGGGTCGAGTTTCGGTTGTGGGACGTGCCGGCCGAGAGCCAGATGAAAGGGCAGTCGTTTACAACGACCAAGAGCAACTGGCGCCGGGTGGCACATGTGATTGCCGATGCCATTTATGAACGTTTGACCGGCGAAAAGGGGTATTTTGACACGCGGGTGGTTTATGTTTCGGAGACCGGACCGGCAACCCGCCGCGTCAAACGGCTGGCGATTATGGATCAGGACGGCGAGAATCATAAGTTTCTGACCTCCGGTGCGGCGATGGCGCTGACACCCCGGTTTTCGCCCAATTTGCAGAAGATTACTTATATGTCCTATTCCGGCGGGGTTCCGAAAGTGTATATTTTGGATATTGAAAACGGTCGCCAGCAGCTGATTGGCAATTTTCCGGGCATGACTTTTGCGCCGCGGTTTTCTCCCGACAGCAACAAGCTTCTGTTGAGTTATGCTTCCGGCGGACAGACCAATATTTTTGAAATGGATTTACGTGGCGGGCGCAGCAAGCAGCTGACTTCCGGCGGGTCTATCAATACGTCTCCAAGCTATTCTCCCGACGGTTCTAAGATAGTGTTTAACTCCGACCGCGGAGGCAATCAACAGCTTTATATTATGAACGCTGACGGTTCCGATGTTCATCGCATCAGTTTTAATCCCGGGCGCTATGCAACGCCGGTATGGTCTCCGCGCGGCGACTATATTGCTTTTACAAAAATGGTTAACGGGCAGTTCTGTATCGGAGTGATGTATCCGGAACCGATTGACGGTATTGATGGCGAGCGCATTCTTTCCTGCGGTTATCTTAAGGAAGGGCCGACCTGGTCTCCGAACGGCCGTGTCCTGATGTTCTTTGCCCAGGATCGGGCCGGCGGTCCGGTTCGATTGCAAAGCATTGATTTGACCGGGCATAATGAACGTTTGGTAGTAACGCCGTCAGACGGGTCTGACCCAGCATGGTCTCCTTTGCTGCCTTAACTTTGGGGATATTGCATAAAGTTTCCCCCTTGGGCGCAACAGCGGCATTAATCAATAACTGTTCCTTCCTTAGGTGCGGCAGCGGTTATCAAGGGGTCTTCGAGTTTTTCTTGTTTCCTTTTGTAATTCCGGGCTTGACCCGGAATCCAGGCGGCTAAGGAATCAATATTGACCTGGACTCCGGCTCGGAGGCCGGAGTGACAGGTAAAGAAAAAGGTCAGAGTGACAGATAAAAAACAGGCCGGAGTGACAGATAAAAAACAGGCCGGGGTGACAGAAGAGAAAAAATGTTGCGGTATGACAGGAAGAGAGAAAACGCTGTGCTGTGACAGGAAGGAGTAAAAATTTTACAATATTTTGCAATCTAAAGTTAAAAAAAAATATTTTTGCTAATATATTGTTAATAACTTTAAGTTACTATTTGCAATCTAAGGTGGATATATTACAAATGTATTTGCCGATGGCACGAAATTATTAAGTACAGGCCAGGTCGGTTGGTGATATAATTTAGTGAGGTGAGTTGTGGCTCTTTATAGCGAATTGCCGGTATACCGGGACAGTTACCGCCTATTGATGGAAATTTACAAGGTGACTAACACGTTTTCCCGCGAATACAAGTTCAGTCTGGGGCAGGATATGCGACGCGACACTTTGTCGCTGTTTCGGAATTTGTACCGGGCCAATAAGAATAAAGACAAAACAGCTCATTTGGAGGCTTTTTTAGATGATTTTGAGCTGCTCAGGCTGGAAATCCGCGTTTGTTTGGATTTGAAGCTCTTATCTTTTAAGAAAATGGCCGAGATTGCGCTGATTACCGACAGTATCAGCAAACAAGTAACAGCTTGGAAAAACAGAACAAAAGATAAGGATAAAGATAAGTTTAAAAATAAGAATTGCCAGAACCTGGCGGATTATGGTCTGACAGGGTGAGCATGTTTTATTTTCAAAAGGGCTGCCGACAGCCGGGCGCAGGAAACTCGTCCGGGTGTTAAGCCAAAGAAACGGGCAGCTGATATTGTGTGTTTGGTCTTCGTCCGAGTACACGAACAACAACGCGTGGAACGTGAACGCCAATAACGGCAATGTGAACAACAACAACAATAAGAACAACAACAATGGTTACGTCAGGTGTGTCCTCGCTTTTGGAAATAAGATATAATTTTGCCGGAATCCTTCAGGTTACGGCCTGTTGGAGCGAGCATGCTTTATTTTAAAAAGGGCTGCCGACAGCCGGTGCAGGAAACTCGTCCGGGTGTTAAGCAAAAACCGGCAGCTGATATTGTGTGCTTGGTCTTCGTCCGAGAACAACAACAACAACGCGTGGATCGTGAACGCCAATGACGGCAATGTGAACAACAACAATAAGAACAACAACAATTACGTCAGGTGTGTCCTCGCTTTTTGGAATAAGGCAATAATTCAAAATATTTGCCGGAATTCAACAGATTACGGTTTGTTGGAGTGTGCAGGTTTTATCTTAAAAAGGGCTGTCGACAGCCGGGTGCAGGAAACTCGTCCGGGTGTTAAGCAAAAAAACGGGCAGCTGATATTGTGCGCTTGGTCTTCGTCCGAGTATAGCAGCAACAACGCGTGGGAAGTGAACGCCAATAACGGCAATGTGAACAACAACAATAAGAACAACAACAACAAATACGTCAGGTGTGTCCTCGCTTTTTGGGATAAGACCAATATGTCTGTCTTTATCTTGCCGGAACTTGCCGGATTACGGTCTGGCAGGGTGAGCATATTTTATTTTCAAAAGGGCTGCCGACAGCCGGGTGAGGAAACTCGTCCGGGTGTTAAGCCAAAACAGGCAGCTGATATTGTGCGCTTGGTCTTCGTCCGAGTATAGCAACAACAACGCGTGGAACGTGAACGGCAGTAATGGTTGGTTGAACAATGGCAACAATAAGGCTAATAACGCCTTTTACGTTCGGTGTGTCCTAGCTTTGGGAAATAAGATATAATTTTGCCGGAATCTTTCAGGTTACGGCCTGTTGGAGTGAGCATATTTTACTTTCAAAAGGGCTGTCGACAGCCGGGTGCAGGAAACTCGTCCGGGTGTTAAGCAAAAACCGGCAGCTGGTATGGTGCGCTTGGTCTTCGTCCGAGTATAGCAACAACAACGCGTGGAACGTGAACGCCAGCAACGGCGGTGTGAACAACAACGATAAGGCTTGGAACAACAATTACGTTCGGTGTGTCCTAGCTTTTGGGGGTAAAATTATATGGCGGTCAGCAAGCTGTTTTGCCGGAACCAGGCAGATTATGGTCTGTCAGGGTGTGCATGTTTTGTTTTCAAAAGGGTTGCCGACAATAAAGGTGAGGAAACTCGTTTTATTGTTAAACCAAAACCGGCAGCTGATATTGTGTGTTTGGTCTTCGTCCGAGTATGACTACCGTTATGCGTGGAATGCGAACGCCAATAACGGCGGTGTGAACTGGGAGAACAGTAAGAATGGTAAACCATATTACGTTCGGTGTGTCCTAGCTTTGGGAAACAAGATAAAAAAATATTTTTGCCGGAACTTGCCGGATTACGGTTTGGCAGGGTGTGCATGCTTTATTTTAAAAAGGGCTGCCGACAACCGGAGGGGCGGAAACGTTTGCGGTTGTTAAGTCAAATACGGGCAGCTGATATGGTGCGCTTGGTCTTCGTCCGAGTATAGCAACAACAACGCGTGGAACGTGAACGCCAACGGCGGTGTGAACAACAACAATAAGGGTAACGCCTTTTACGTTCGGTGTGTCCTAGCTTTTTGGAATAAGGCAATTAACAGGGTAGATGAATATGCAGATGGAACTCTTTGATTTTAAATCCTATAATCCGGTACGGCTCGAAGAGCTGTTTGCCGCTTATTATGACTGTCGGCAGAACAAGCGCAAGACTTTTAATGCCCTGGAATTTGAGGGGGATTATGAGGCAAAGCTGGTGGATTTGTGGCGCGAGATCAATGCCGGGACTTATTATCCCGGCCGTTCCATTGCTTTTATTGTTGACAAGCCGGTCAAGCGCGAGATTTTTGCCGCCGATTTTCGCGACCGGATTGTGCATCATTTGGTGATTAATAAACTGATGCCTTTGTTTGAGGCTTTGTTTATTACTGACAGTTACAGCTGCCGCGAAGGAAAGGGCAGTCAATACGGGATTAACCGGGTGGCGGAATTTGTCCGCGAATGTTCTGAAGATTATACCAAAGACTGTTATATTCTAAAGATGGACATTCAATCCTTTTTTATGAGCATTGACAAGCGTATTCTGGCCAAGAGGCTGCACCGTTTTATCAATAAATATTATCATGCCGTGGACAAGGAGATAATCCTGCGGCTGGTGGAGATTATCGTTTATCATTGTCCGCAGCTCAACTGTCTGGTTAAGGGAAAAAAGTCAAACTGGGACGGGCTTCCCCACTCCAAGAGTTTGTTTTATGCAGGAAAATACCGCGGGTTGCCGATTGGGAACTTGTCTTCGCAGGTGTTTGCCAATTTCTATATGGACGCGTTTGACAAGTTTGTGAAAAATGTGTTGAAAGTCAAGTACTATGGCCGATATGTCGATGATTTTGTGATTGTGCATGAGGACAAGGAATTTTTGGTACGGATTCAGGAAAAAATGCGCAATTTTATGCAGAAGGAGCTTCATTTGCGCTTGCATCCCAAAAAAATTTATTTGCAGCACTTTTCAAAAGGCGTTAAATTTATCGGCGCCGTCGTCAAGCCGGGGCGCATTTATATCGGAAACCGCACCAAAGGGAACTTATATCAAAAATTGCGCGAGTATAATCTGATGGCGAAGAACAATCCGAATTATGCCGAGCATGCGGAGCATTTTGTGGCAAGTATCAATTCTTATTTGGGGTTTATGATTCATTACAGCAGTTATAAGATCCGCCACAAGATGATTTGGGGGATGGTGGCGCCCGAGTGGTGGAAGCTGGTTTATACTTACGGCGCGGTTAACAAGCTGGTGCTCAAAAAAGATTATACTTCCAATGTGAAGTATCTGAAAAAAGTTCGCCATACGCCGCCGATTGACCATATTGACGAGGCGGAACCGTTATTTTAGTTCGAAAAAAACGGAACAGCCGGCGTGGATGTTCCGTTGGCTTTTTTCAAAATTTTTATTTGAGGTGAATTTGGGTGGTGGTGCAGTTGTCGTTAGAAACCGTTCCCATAAACGCGTTCATGTGGACCTGGCATTTTTCAATGGTCAGGCCGTCGCGGCCGTCTGAAGAGATTGATGTTACAAACGGTCCGGCATTGGTGCAGGCGCCGAGAGCCAGCAGGGCGGCGAGAAGCAGATATTTTTTCATTTTTCCTCCAAGATGTTAGTTCGCAATTAATGTGTCATGAAATGTAAAATATATCAAGTTATTTTGTGCGAGAAGCAAAAAAAAGCCGGGAATTCCCGGCTTTTTTGCCTTATGAGCGCCGCTTATTCTTCGGAAGCGGGCAAATCTTCGCCGGTTAATTCTGTGGTCAGGTGTCCGGCGTCAGCACGAATCTTGTTTTCAATTTCCTGGGCGATTTCCGGATGTTCTCTTAGGAAAATTTTGGCGTTTTCACGTCCCTGGCCGAGTTTTTCGCCGTTGTAGGAGAACCAGGCGCCGGCTTTTTCGACAAATCCGGCTTTCATGCCGAGGTCGATTAACTCGCCGGTTTTGGAAATGCCTTCGCCGTACATGATGTCAAAGTCAACGGTTTTGAACGGAGGTGCGACTTTGTTTTTGACAATCTTAACGCGGGTTTGGCTGCCGATGATGTCTTCTTTGTCTTTGATTTTGCCGATGCTGCGGATATCAATGCGCACCGAGGCGTAAAACTTCAGGGCGTTGCCGCCGGTGGTGGTTTCGGGATTGCCGAACATAACGCCGATTTTCATGCGAATCTGGTTGATAAAGATAACCAGCGTATTAGAGCGGGAAACCGTGGCGGTCAGTTTGCGGAGCGCCTGGCTCATCAGGCGGGCGTGCAAGCCCATGTGCTGGTCGCCCATTTCTCCTTCCAGTTCGGCTTTGGGGACAAGCGCGGCAACCGAATCGACAACCAGGACGTCGATAGCGCCGGAGCGGACCAGCGTATCGGTAATTTCGAGCGCCTGTTCGCCGGCATCGGGTTGGGAAATCAGCAGATTTTCAAGGTCAACGCCGATTTTTTTGGCATAAGCGGGGTCAAGGGCATGTTCGGCGTCAACAAAGGCGCAGGTGCCGCCCTTTTTTTGCGCCTGTGCAATAACGCTCAAGGCCAGCGTGGTTTTACCGGAGCTTTCCGGGCCGTAAATTTCGACAATCCGGCCGCGCGGCATGCCGCCGATGCCAAGCGCAATGTCGATGCCGATGGAGCCGGTGGAAATAGCTTCGATATCCGCAACGGAATTGTTTTGTCCGAGGCGCATGATCGAACCTTTGCCGAAAGCTTTTTCGATTTGGCTCAGGGCCGCGTCAAGTGCTTTATCTTTATCCATAGTTCAGTCTTTCATTCTAGAGGTTTATTCTGCTGGTATTAAAACGCAGATTTCGTTAATTTACAATTAATATTTTTACTTGTCAGACTATTTTTGTTCTGATTTTGTTTCTATGCGGCTGGCGCGGCGCGTTCTCAGGTATTCGTCTGTGGCCGCGGTAACGACGGCGCCGAAGATGACAACCGCCCAGACCAGGTACATCCAGACCAGGAATATCGGCAGGGCGGCGAGGGCTCCGTACAACGTTTTATAGGTGGCGTTGCTCAGAATCAGCAAGCCGAAAATTTTGCGGATAATCCAAAACAGGCAGACGGCCGTAGCAGCGCCGAAAGCCGCATGGCTGATGCGGACCTTGCGGTTGGGAACCAGCACATATATCATAATCAGGATAATAAAGTTCAACAGGCTCGGCAGAGCATAGGTAATGGACGGGTGCGTGGTTTGCGACATAAAGTTTTGCAGCGTATAGATATAGCCGCGGAGCGACAAAGCGGCGCCCATCAGCAGCGGCCCCAGCGTGATGACTGTCCAATATAGGGTGATTTTGGTGGCAATTCGCCGGGGTTTATGGACTTTGAAAATAAAGTTAAAACTGTTTTCGATAGTGGAAAGCAGCAAAATGGCGGTTACGGCCAGGCCGACGACGCCGACGGTGGTCAATTTGGCCGTGGCGTTGATGAACTGGTCAAAATAACTGCTGATTTCTTCTCCGATGGAAGGGATAAAGTTTTTCAGCAAAACTTCCTGGAGCTGTTCGCGGACGTCGGCAAACACCGGAAACGCCGAAAATATGGCCAGGGCTATTGCCAAAAGCGGCACCAAGGCGATCAGGGACGTATAGCTCAGGGAAGACGAAACGCGGAGAATTGTGTCATTGCGGGCGCGCTGGGCAAGAAATACCAAAAAATCCCGGCTTTCGGCGGCGGCTTTCTTTAGGCAGGCGGCGGTTTTGCTTTTAATATTTGTTAATTTCATACCAGTCCGTGAAAAAAATAGTTTACAAAGGCCAATTATTTTTATATTAAATTGGATAATTAATTTTAATATAGTTAATTTTTTTAATAAAGCAAAGGAAAATATTATGACGACATCTGCACCGTTAATGGCTGGCAAAAAAGGTCTTATTATGGGACTTGCCAATGACAAGTCTATTGCTTGGGGAATTGCACAGGCTCTGAATGCTCAGGGCGCGCAGCTGGCGATTTCTTATCAGAACGAAGCTTTGGAGAAAAGAGTTCAGCCTTTGGCTGCCCAGCTTGACAAAGAAGCTTTGCTGCTCAAATGTGACGTCAGCGACAGTGCCAGTGTTGAACAATGCTTTAAGGAACTTGGCGAAAAGTGGGGGAAAATTGACTTTTTGGTTCATGCCATTGCCTTTTCCGACAAGAACCAGCTTAAAGGGCGTACGATTGATACGACCCGCGATAATTTTGCCATGACAATGGAAATTTCCTGTTTCTCTTTCCTTGAGGCCTGCAAATTTGCTTCGCCGATTATGAATGAAGGCGGCGCCATTGTAACTTTGACTTATATGGGGTCGGAACGCGTTTTGCCGAATTATAATATTATGGGTGTTGCCAAGGCCGCATTGGAGGCTTCGGTTCGTTATGCTGCTACCGACATGGGGGCTCAGGGAGTTCGGGTTAACGCTATTTCCGCCGGTCCGATTAAGACTTTGGCCGCTTCCGGCATTGGCGATTTTCGCAAGATTTTGCACTGGAATGAGCTGAACGCTCCTTTGCAGCGCAATGTCACTCAAGAAGAAGTCGGCATGGCCGCCCTCGGTCTGCTTTCAGCCTGCGGCACCGGCATTACCGGCGAGGTTATCCATGTTGACTGCGGCTATCATACGGTTGGTATGCTGAATTTGGAGAATGCGGCTAAGACGGCTGCGATGCTCACCGAATAAAAAAGTTCGTATAACGGTTTATTAGAGCGACTTTAGCGGAGCTCGAAAAATTCAGGTATTTAATGGAACGAAGCCCTGTATCAAACAGGGCTTCTGGTTATTTCCGGTCAACGAGTTCGATTTTGATGTCTTTGTTGTACAAAATAAGCATTTTTCTTATTAGGCTGAAATATGTGTATTTGCCAAGTTCGGTGCGGTCGATAATTCCGGGATTTTTTCTTAGCCTGATGGCGGCCTGTTTTTGCGAAATTCCCTGTTGCCAGCGAGCCAGCATCAGCTCATGCCCCAATGCCCGCCGCATAATGTCGATTTCAAAATCTTTTATAATCATTTTTTAGCTCCTGTTTATTTAAGTTAAACAAAACCGCCAATTCTAAAAAGAACGGCGGTGGAGCTCAAAAACTGTGTAGAAGCAGTCATCGTTATTCGTTACGCAAGCGTACTTATCTCCGATACTCCACCATAAGGTGGATAATCTCTACAAGATGTTTTTGAGACACCACAGCTCATCTCTGAACTGCAAAAACAAGATTAATGCAAATAAGAGAAAATGCAAGGATTTTTTTGAGGTGTTTATGGCGTGCGCCTGCCGTGCAGGTCATCCTCGGCCTGAACCCGAAGGGCGAAGAATAGCCGGGTATCTAAAAACAAAGTAGCTCTATTATATTTGGATCCCCATGTTATTTCTTACTGCGTTCGGGCATAAGAATGGCGGCGGAGGGGGGATTACGTTTGGCTCTGAAGATGAAGGGAAAGGAAGAAAAGCATAATTTCGGCGCGGTATTTTGCTGTTTTTTTGAAGTTTTAAGGCAAAATAATGCTGGATTCAGATGGTTTTTTGTGATATTATGCAAAAAAATAAGGTAAAGCGGAGTGTGGGGGATGAAAACTGAGCTTTACAATGAATATCAAAAATTAATCGCTGAAACGAATCAGTATCGTAATAACGGCTCGCGTGTCAAAGACGTGAAAAAGCTGCGTTTTATGGCAGTTATGAAAGCGGCGGAACAGCCGGAAGCTTCCCCGTATAATCTCCGGGTGCTGGCAAATGAGAATTTTCGCAAATATGTGGTTGAGATTGTTTATATCGATGCGGTGTTGGATAAAAACCGCCAGCGTCGCGAAAGCCGGGAATTTTTTGAACGGAATATTTATACCCGGGGAATGGAAATTTCTGCAGCGCCGATTTTGACGGATAATCTGGTACGGGCCTTAACGCCGGAAAAAATTAACAGTTACATGACCAAGATTACCGGTTTTGCAACCGAAAAAGTTTATACCCGCGACATTATTGCCCAGACACGCCAAGAACGGGAACAACAGAAGGAGTTCGCGGGTAGGGCGGATCATGAGGCTTTGTTCCGGCAGGCTTTTGCCGCTTTTCAACAGGTTTATTCCGGGAGGCAGGAAAATGCGGCGGTTATGCATCGCGAGCGGGAGTTAGCCGAAGAGCGGCGTTATTATCTGCAAAGCCGGCAACGTTAGCGGGTTGTTTTTTATCAAGCGGCGCAGGCCGCTTTTTTGTTGCAAATTATCGTTTTTCTAAAATAATTCTTGAGTTTTTGGGTGAAAATTATATATTAAATCCGTTGTTTTAAATGTGTTTTTAAAAAAAGAGCGTGGCAATGGTTCAGTTTGATTCCCCTTTTCCAAAAACCCGGAAAAGTCTCCGAAAAGTCTTAAGTTTGCGAATTATGATGAAAGCTCTGTTAATTGCGCTGGCGATTTTTGGGGTATTGTTTATATTTGTTTTGGTTGGGCTGATCGGTTTGCTCGGAACTGAAACCAAGTTGACGCTTCCGGTTCCCGAAAAGGCGATTTTGACGGTTAATTTTGACAATCCGCTGCCGGAACGCCGCGGAGACGAGTGGTTGTATGGTTTTTCCGAACAACCGCAGCTGTCTTTTTATGAAACCGTTAAAGCTTTGAATGTGGCGGCGACAGACGACAGGGTAAAGGCAATAGCTGCCGAAGTCAATGTTTCTTCTTTGGGGCTGGCGCAGATTGAAGAGTTGCGCGAAACGATCAAGTATTTTCGTTCCAAAGGCAAAAAAGCTTATGTTTATTCAACCGGAATGGGGAGTTTCGGCGGCGGTACGTCAGAGTATTATCTGGCGGCGGCTTTTGATGAAATTTGGATGCAGCCGAATACGGAAATCGGAATTACGGGTATCAGCATTGAAGTACCGTTTTTGCGCGATGTGCTGAATAAAATCGGGATAATGCCGGAGTTTTATGCCCGCCACGAATATAAAAACGCTATGGCCAGCCTGTTGGACAGTAAACTTTCTCCTCAATACAAAAGCGAGATGACCAAGCTGGGCGGAACGATTTTTCTGAAGTTTATCAACGAAGTCAGCGCCGATCGCAAAATCGAAACCAAAAAAATGTTTGAACTGGTTGACAAGGCGCCAATCCGGGCCGAAGACGGGTTGGACAGCCGTTTGATTGACATTGTGGCTTTTAAAAATGACTTTATCGACGAACTGAAACAGCGCACTGGCGGGGCAGAGCTTTATCCTTTGGCTTCTTATGCCGCCGAAATCAAAGATAACCGCGGCAAGCTGCCGGTAATTGCCTTTTTGGTTTTAGACGGCGAAATCGTGGAAGGCGATGTCGGACAGAATGTCTGGCAGCAGGGGGTTGTTTCTTCCCGGCAGACGGTCGAACAGCTTGAGGAAATTTCCCGGCTGCCCGATTTGCGGGGTTTGGTTTTGCGGATTAATTCCCCGGGCGGCAGCTATACGGCCTCTGCGGAAATTTGGAATGCCATCAATACTCTGAAAAAAAAGAAAGATATTCCGGTCGTGGTTACAATGGGCGATTATGCGGCTTCCGGCGGCTATTTTGTGGCTTTGGCCGGGGATTATATTTTTGCCGAGCCGTTGACGGTAACGGGGTCTATCGGCGTGTTGGGCGGCAAAATGGTGCTTGAGCGGCTGTGGAAAAAGCTTGATGTGCATTGGGCCGGTTTGCAGTTTGGCGAAAATGCCGGCATTTTAAGCGGAAACCGCAAGTTCAGCCCATCGGAGAAAGCGGCTTTTAACCGTTCTTTGGACAATGTCTATCGCGATTTTACCGCACAGGTGGAAAAATCCCGCAAAATTCCGGCTCAGGATATGGATAAGCTTGCCCGCGGGCGGATTTGGCAAGGGGCGTCGGCGGTTCAAAACCGTCTGGTTGACGAGACGGGGGGCATTGGTGCGGCATTTTTGAAAGTCCGGAAATTGTCAAAGCCAAGAAAAGGGCAGCGCTTTCGGATTGTTGAGTTTCCGCGGGCAAAAACTCTGCCGGAGAAAATCAGCGAGCTGATTAGCGGGGCGCCGCGGATTTCGGTTCAGAAGGTTATTGAGGACAGCGGTCTGCCTCTGCGGCAAATGAAGCTGTTGCAGCGTTTGCAATATGATGCGGTTTTGCCGCCGTTTGATATTGCGATGTAGATAACCGCTCAATCAAAGTTGATTTAATTGAGAAACGTTTTATTTTAGGACTAAACAAGGCAAAAATAGGAATAAAAAATGGCTATAGATGCAGAAACCGTAAAAAAAGTGGCGTTCTTGTCACGTTTGCGGGTTGATGACGATAAGATTGAAGACACTAAAAACGAGTTTAACAAAATTCTGGCCTGGATTGGGGAGCTTAACGAAGTTGATACGGACGGTACCGAGCCGTTGGTTTCTGTTAATCAGACCAATCTGGTCATGCGTGCGGACAGAGTGACGGAAGGCAATCAGCCCGAAGCGGTGCTGGCTAATGCGCCATTACAGGAGTATGGGTATTTTGCCGTTCCCAAAGTCATCGAGTAAAAACTTGTATTTTGGGTTATTAGAGCAGTTTTCGCGGGTCTCGAAAAATTCATGTAGGTTTTTCTACACTAAAATTTTTCCCGCCCTAAAAATTACTCTACTAATCTCACTATCCAAACTTTTCGGTAAAAGGTTGTGTGGCGGGCAATGCATACAGATTTTGCGAGTTGGCTGTTCCAGTCGTGTGGGTCTATCTACACCCAGTCGCCGCTACTCTTAAATCTTATTATTTGCCTCACCTGCCGAACTTTTCGAGAAAATCGCGCTCCGTGGCAGATTAGTACAGGTTTCGCGGATATTGAATGAAAAATAATTGTTGAAAGTATGAAAACAATGACTGATTTAACCAAATTGACTATTTCTCAAGCCCGGGAAGGGTTGCAGAAAAAAGCATTTTCGGCCGGAGAATTGGTACGAGCCTATTTGTCGGAGATGGAAAAAAAGCGGAAGACAAACGCTTATGTTTTGGAAACACCGGAAGTTGCTTTGCAGCAGGCCGAAGTTTCGGATAAAAAATATGCAGCCGGGGCGGCAGGTGCGCTTGAGGGGATTCCGCTTGGCATTAAAGACCTGTTTTGTACCAAAGGCATTCGCACAACGGCTTGTTCTCATATTTTGGACGGTTTTGTTCCGCAATATGAATCAACGGTTACGCAAAAGCTGCTTGATGCCGGCGTTGCTGTTTTGGGTAAGCTGAATATGGATGAGTTTGCCATGGGCGGCAGCAATGAAACCAGCTATTACGGTCCGGTTATCAATCCCTGGAAAGCCAAAGATTCTGCCGCAGATTTGGTTGCCGGCGGTTCTTCGGGCGGTTCGGCTGCGGCGGTTGCGGCCGGCATATGTGCCGCGGCGCCCGGTACCGATACCGGCGGTTCTATCCGCCAGCCTTCGGCTTTTTGCGGCGTAACCGGCATAAAACCGACGTATGGGCGCTGTTCGCGCTACGGTATTATTGCTTTTGCTTCGTCTTTGGATCAAGCGGGGCCGATTGCCAAAGACGTTCGCGACTGTGCGATTTTGTTAAAGACGATGTCGGGGCATGATGCCAAAGATTCTACTTCGGCGCAAGTTGATGTTCCCGATTTTGAAAAATTCCTCGGTCAAGACATTAAGGGAATGCGCATCGGCATTCCTAAAGAATATCGTGTGGAAGGGCTGAATAAGGAAGTTGAAAAATATTGGGACGAGGGAATTGCGATGCTGAAATCCCGCGGGGCCGAAATTGTTGAGATTTCGCTGCCGCATACCAAATATGCCCTGGCAACCTATTATATTATTGCTCCGGCGGAGGCTTCGGCCAATCTGGCGCGTTATGACGGTATCCGTTACGGCCTGCGGGTAAACGGCGAACATCTGGACAATTTGTATATCAATACCCGGAGCGAAGGTTTTGGCAAAGAAGTCAAGCGCCGGATTATGATGGGGACTTATGTTTTGTCTGCCGGTTATTATGACGCTTATTACCTCAAGGCTCAGAAAGTCCGCCGCAAAATTGTGGAAGATTTTAAGGCCGCTTTTGAAAAATGTGATGTTATCCTGACGCCGACGGCGCCGACGCCGGCTTTTCCGATTGGGGATAAGTCAATGCAGGAAAACCCGATTACCATGTGGCTGAACGATGTCTTTACGGTTTCGGTCAGTTTGGCCGGTTTGCCGGCAATGAGTCTGCCGATTGGGTTAAGTTCGAACGGGCTGCCTTTGGGGTTGCAGGTTATCGGCCGGGCTTTTGAGGAGGGCGATGTTTTCAAAATTGCGTCAGCTTTGGAAAGCGATGCCAAATTTGAGGGGATAAAGTAAGATGACGGCAATGATTATTGAAACCGAAAAAAACAAGTGGGAAGTTATCTGCGGTTTGGAAATCCACTGCCAGATTGTTTCTGATTCCAAAATGTTCAGCGGCGCTTCCACCGAATACGGCGCCGAGCCTAACCGCAACGTTTCGTTTATTGACGCGGGGATGCCCGGAATGCTGCCGACGCTGAATGAGCAGTGTGTCCGTCAGGCAATTAAGACCGGTTTGGGGTTGAATGCCAAAATTAATAAGTATTCCGAATTTTCACGCAAAAACTATTTTTATGCCGATTTGCCGCAAGGGTATCAGATTACTCAATTCCAATATCCGCTGGTTGGCGAGGGAAGCCTTGAGATTGAAACGGAAGACGGCAGCCGGCGGACAATCGGCATTGAGCGGATTCACATTGAACAAGATGCCGGGAAGTCTATTCATGATTTGGATCCGAGCATGACTTTTGTTGATTTGAACCGGGCCGGGGTTGGGCTGATGGAGATTGTTACCAAGGCTGATTTCCGGTCGCCGGAAGAAGCCGGGGAGTTTTTGCGCAAGCTGCGTTCCATTGTCCGCTATCTCGGAACCTGTGACGGCAATATGGACGAAGGTTCGATGCGTTGCGATGTCAACGTGTCGGTTCGCAAAGTCGGCGAGAGCGGTTTTCGTCCGCGCAGCGAAATGAAAAACGTTAACTCGGTGCGGTTTGTGATGCAGGCGATTGAGAGTGAAGCCAGACGCCATGTGGAAGTCTATGAAAACGGCGGAAGCATTGAACAGGAGACACGCCAGTTTGACCCGGCGAGCGGAACGTCCAAGCTGATGCGCAAAAAAGAATTTGCCCATGACTACCGTTATTTTCCGGAGCCGGATTTGCTGCCTCTGGTTTTGAGCGATGCGTATATTGAAGATTTGAAAAAAGAAATGGTGGAGCTTCCCGACGCCAAAAAGGCCCGTTTTGTCAACGAATTGGGAATTACGCCTTATGACGCCATGGTTTTGTGCGAAAATCGTGATGTGGCCGAATTTTTTGAAAAGGCTGCCGCCGGGCGCGATGCCAAAAAAGTGGCCAACTGGATGATGGGCGATTTCTTTGCCATGTTGAACAAAGACGGTTTGAGCATTCATGAGAGCCCGGTCAGCGCCGAGAATCTCGGAAAACTGGTTGATCTGATTACCGATGGCGTCATTAACGGCAAAACAGCCAAAGATGTTTTTGAGATAATGGCTGAAACCCGTGAGGCGCCGGATAAGATTGTAGAAGAAAGAGGGCTGAAGCAAGTTACCGACACCGGGGCGATTGAGGCGATTATTGAGCAGATTATTGCCGAGAATCCTGCCAATGTTGAAGCATACCGCAACGGTAAGACCGGTCTGATGGGGTGGTTTGTCGGCCAGGTTATGAAGGCCAGCGGAGGAAAGGCTAATCCGGCTTCGGTCAACCAACTCTTAAAAGTTCGTCTAGAGGGCAACTAATACAGGTTTGTCGGGGGAAATTTTTGGTCACGTATTTCATATACGCTCAAAAAAATTTTCCCTCAAATCTTGTTATTTGCCTCACTATCCGAACTTTTACAAAAGCTCGTCTGGCGGGAAACTTATGCAGATATGGCCGGCAGCAGTTTTTTCAGACAGGTTGTGTAAGAACGGCAAGCCGTTGTGAAGCCTCCCGGGCGGAGGCTTTTCGTTTGACTTTAAAAATATTGATGTTAAAGTTTGAGGCCAATTAGAAGATTATTGTTTAAATTAAAAATTTTTTATTATGAATGAAAGAAAACTTAATTCTTTGATGGCGAAATCCTTGCGTTGCAAGCGGGATATTGCCGAAAAGCTGCAAATATGCAATTTGCCGGTTTTGAGTTATAGGGAAATTTTTCAGAGTGCCGTTTCTTTCTATGGCGAAGGCTGGGCGGGACGGATTCAATGGGAAATGTTCGGGTTTTTGAAATATTTTACGGCCGGTGAACAAAATACTCTGAAAAAGTATCCGCTTTTTTCGCATCTTCCTGATTTTATTCGGAATTACGAGTATCAGCTGAATGTTTGGAAAACGAATTACAATGTTTTTCGAGAAGGCGAACCATACTGCTGGGAGAGTTTTCCGCAGATCCTTTTTATATCCTGTTCTTGCGGGAAGCTTAAGGTTGTGGAGGTTCTGCTGCCGGACGAGATGCTGGCGGGAACAGAGATTCTTCTTGATAAGACAGCCGAGAGATTTTGGGTTTTGCGTTTTGTTTCGGAGGATTTTCGGGTTTCCAAAGAACAGAAGGCGCAGGTCATAAAATTAATTCAGATGACACCGGAACTCGCGGCGGGGATTGAGAAAAAAAGTCTTGAGTGGAAGGAAATTCTGGGGTTGAACATTGAAGCTTATGAGAATATTCAGCTGCCCGGAGATTTAAAAGGAATCGGTTTGGCTGAAATGGTCAAAAATGTTTCTGCCGGGAATTGGGCGAATATTCGTATTATCCTTGCGGAAAACAGCAGGTTGTTGCTGAACTGTTTGGAAATGACGGCGATTGACGAGCTGCCCGGGATACAGGATTTGAACAGCGATGTTGCACAGGCTTTTAAGGAAATCCGGCGAAAGTATTCTTCAATGAAAGAATTTGCCAGTAAATGCGGAAGCGATGTCTGGTGGCTGGATGAGTTTAAGAATGTTGTGGTGCGTTTGGGTTCCGATTGGTGGGCTGAGGTTTATGTCAGGCATCCTTCGGCGACATTTGATTATCCGATACTCATGCGGAGCGGTTTTTTCTTTGTTCGGTTTGTTGCGGAATGGCCTTTCGCAGACTGGATGAATGAATTTTTGGAAAAAGAGGAAGAGGGTAAATTTTTTCTTTATTCTTTGGGAATTGCAAAATGTTAAAACGGCGCCGGGATTCCGGCGCTTTTTTTGTGGGCAAGCCGAAAAAACATTGTGGCCGTTTGCAAAAAGTTTTATGCTCGGGGTGGATTTATTGAAAGGAAAATAATGTCGGGAATTGAGGAATTTTTGGCAGATTATGTGCCATGGGACGAGTGTGAGAGGGCATATAAAGAATCGTTTGTACAGTTTTGGCAGGCTGTGGGCGATAAGATATATGAACGGGGGTGTTTGCCCGGCCATATTTCGGTTTCGGCCTTTGTGACGAATCAGGCGCATAATAAAGTGCTGATGGCTTATCATAAGATATTGGACCGTTGGGCATGGCTGGGCGGCCATGCCGACGGCGAATGCGAGCTTTTGCCGGTGGCAATTCGGGAAGTCCGAGAGGAAAGTTCTTTGTGCGATGTTCGTCCGGCAAGGGCGGAGCCGGTCAGTCTGGAGGTTTTATGGGTTCCGGAACATGTTAAACGCGGGCAATTCGTGTCGGCGCATTTGCATTATAACGTTACTTATTGGCTGGAAGCCGACGAGAAAGAACCGTTGCATAACAAGCCAGATGAGAATACGGCTGTAAAATGGATTGGGTTTGATGAAATTTCCGATTATGTTCAAGATGAGGTTGATAATAAAATTTATCGGCGTATTATTAAGAAAATTCAAAGCATGAAGGGTTGAAAATGGATAATATATTTGTACAGGGGATGCTGGCGGCGACGGTTGCCGGGTTGGTGACCGGTATCGGCGGGTTTATGATTTTTTTGAAAAAGCGGTATTCTCAAGATAATATTAATTTTTTGCTGAATATTGCGGCCGGCGTTATGTTGGCAGCGGCTTTCTTTTCGTTGCTTTCTCCGGCGATGTCGCGGATTATCCGTTTTGATCCGGATATTCATGTGGCGGCATTTTGGTACACAGGGGCGGTTTTTGCCGGGGTGGCGCTGGTTTGGATATTAAATGAGGTTTTGCCGCATGAGCACAACAACATGGGGCATCATGGCATGAATTTCAGCCTTAAGACGGCTTGGCTGTTTATTATTGCAATTACGCTGCATAAAATTCCCGAAGGATTGGCGGTCGGAGTGGCCTATAGTGCAGAAGACTTTATGAATCCGGACAGTTTGGTTTTGGGGATTGCTTTGCATAATATTCCCGAGGGGCTGACGATTGCGATTTCTCTGGTGGCGGCCAAGTGTTCGCGCCTTAAGGCGGCGCTGACCGCGGCGGCAATCGGATTGGTGCAGCCTTTGGGGGCGGCTCTGGGGTTAGTGACAATGGGAATCAGCGAAAAGATTGTCCCTTTAGGAATGGCAATGGCCGGCGGAACGCTGCTGTTTGTTGTCATTAATGAGATACTGCCCGAGACATACGGGGTGAAGAAAACCGAAAAGGCGTCTTTTGCATTGTTTTTGGGTTTTATCTGTATGACATATATGAATATTGTTTTGGATTAAAGAAAAAGCGTACTGAAAAGGTACGCTTCATTTGTCGACAACATTATTTCTTACTGCAAGAAAGCAGAAAAACAAAAATTGCCACGAGGCCGTTTTTGTCGGCAAAGAGCATCAGATTTTCCCTGTCTTGTCGCGTTTCGAGAGGGAGAAGAGAAGCGTTTTTGCCGTTTGGAACACCTGTTCGGGGTCGGATCCAGTCTTGTGGCGTAAAGCCTTCGCAGGAATCCGGAAGGTTGTATGCTGCGGCATTAAAAGACTGAACCGGTGTCTGGACGGTGGTTGTGCCAAGATAACTTGAGCAGGAAAATCCGGTTCCGGCCAAAAGTAAAAATAATAAAGTTTTCATAAAAAATAGTTTTGAAATTTATAATAATGTCTTCTGTTATCGGTGATAGCCGAAGAGTGGAAAAAGTCAAGCAACGGGGAAGGCCCGGGGGATAATTTTTTTGATAAAAAGGCCGATAATTTGAAAAAATATATTGACGGAGGGGGAAAGATAATATACATATAACTCCGTACTGCGATGGAAAGTTGGCAGAGTGGTAATGCAGCGGATTGCTAATCCGTGAACGGGTTTCCGTTCCACAGGTTCGAGTCCTGTACTTTCCGCCATATAACAAAACCCGGATTTTTCCGGGTTTTGTTATGTTTGGAGAAATTGAATATAAACGAACGGCCTGGACAGAGTCGGCGGTTGGCAACCTGCAGGTGCTTTGCGTGCAGGCAAAGTCTTTGCGGCGAGGGGAATTCTGTTTAACAGGCGAAACGAAAAAGAGCCTTCTCGGGAGAGAAGGCTTTGGGTTTTGCCGTCAGGCAAATTTTTCTTGAACCAGCCACCAGCCTAATTCGCGTTGAAGGTTGATGCGGGCATTTTCTTCCCGAAGCTTGTAGAAGTAATCCGTTTGATAAATTCGCGGCTGCTTCAACAAAGATTCAATAAAATCAATGCGTCCTTTTCGGAATTCGTCATCATTGAACTGCTTATATTCCCGGCGAATTTGCATGGCATAAGTGCCATAATTGTACATATCTCCGAGGATGGCATAGTCGATGTCTGCAAATATCCGGGCTTCTTTTGAAGCAGTTTCGGGTCTTCTTTGTCCGATTATCAACTCCAGAAAGTCAAAGTTTGTTTTTTTATACTTGCTGCCGGCAATAAAATCGGCGCAGCTTTGGGCCGAAAGTATTTCGGCATTATTGTTCTTTGCTTCCGGTTCATAATTCTGGTATTCATCATGAAAAAAGAATCCCAGCATCAGGTTTTGCCTGATTTCGGAATATCCGGGCAGATAGTTGTCTAGCAAGTTCAAACAATAGGCAATGTGAGAAAAATTGTGATATTTCCGGGATATGTATTTTTTAGCCAAACGGGAATATGTTTCTTCGCATTGCTTTTTTGCAAGACCTTTGTGGTATCCGAGTTCCATAAAAACCGGAGCCAGATATTTTTGCATCATGCGGTTATGCACGGACGGAGAAACCAGGTTTCCGGCGGCGATGAACTGGTTAATTCCGCAAAAGTCTTTGGCTGCGGAGGTTGACGTGAAAGTCAATTCGGCGCGCGGCAGCGGAATAGTCAGGTAGCATAAGCCGGCGGCGGCAGTTTCGTCAATCAGGCGGTTGGCGGCAGCCAAAGACATTTCGCTGTCGTGGTCGCCGGTGATTCGTTCACTGCGGACAAAATGGGTGGCATTGACTCTTTTAGCGGCAAGAACCGATGAAGCCGAATATGGGTAAATCTTTATACATCGGGGATTGGACTTATATTTGAGGACGGCATTTTTTTCGGCTGTCGAAAAAATTCGGCCGTTTATGCCGCGCATCTTGTAAGCTGTTATCCAATCTTGCAAAGCTTCCTCAATCATTTCTTGACTGTCAAAGGCTGAAAAGAGTTTAGTGTTTTCTTGTTTTTTCGGATTTTCGCCGATGCCGATGACCAGATTGTCAAAACCGTTAAGCAGTTCTGCCCAGATTGCCATATGGCCGTTGGTTGGAATTTCAAAACTTCCTGAAAAAAAAGCTGTTGTGTCCATTTTTTTATTTTTTTAGTTAATAATAGGAATTAATTGTAATTTTTGAATTTTAGCCTACAAAATTTGTGTCAATTTGTCAATTATTTTCCTGAGGTTCAAAGTCCATGGCCAGCGAATTGATACAGAAACGTTCGCCGCTTGGCGTCGGTCCGTCTTTGAAAAGATGGCCGAGGTGGGATTCGCAGCGGGCGCAGACGACTTCGGTACGACTGAGCCCATAACTGCGGTCAGGGCGGAATTTGACATGGTTGGGCAGAGCTTCGTCAAAGCTCGGCCAGCCACAGCCGCAGTCAAATTTGTGTTCGGAGGCAAACAGCGGATTTCCGCAGCCGGCACAAACGTAGATGCCGTCTTCGTCGAATTCGGCGTATTTTCCGGAAAAGGCGGTTTCGGTTCCTTTTTCACGCAGAATACGGTATTGTTCAGGCGTTAGTTTTTTCTTCCATTCGTCTTCGGTCATGTTTTATCTCCCGCAAGATGTTTTTCCCTGTTTTTGCAGGTATTTTTGATGATATTCTTCTGCCGGCCAGAAGGTTCCGGCCGGAGCTATTTCGGTGACAACGGGGGCAGGGAAAGTTTTCTGCCTTTCCAGTTCGGCAATTTTGGCTTCGGCTTGTTGTTTTTGTTCCGGAGTCAGGTAAAAAATGGCGGAGCGGTATTGAGTGCCGATGTCCGGCCCTTGGCGATTTTGGGTTGTCGGATTGTGGATTTTGAAAAAAATGTCCAGCAATTCGGGGTAGCTGATTTTGTCAGTATCAAAGCTGACTTCGACCGCTTCGGCATGTCCGGTCTGTCCGGTTGAGACCTGGCGGTAACTGGGATTTTCTACGCTTCCTCCGACATATCCGGCTTCCGTGGACACAACGCCGGGAGTGTTGTCAAAAGCAAGCTGGACGCCCCAAAAGCATCCGGCTGCGAAAATAGCTTGTGCAATCATTTTGTCCTCCTCTTAATCAGCGCTTATATAATCATTTTGCGGGCAAAGAAAACGAAAGCAGATAAAATTATTTAGCCTGGGCTTTAAGGAAGGTGCGGAGAGATTATATTGAGGAGGTGTTTTAGCAAGTTAAAGGAGACAATGATGAAAACGGTAAAGCTTAATAACGATTATGAGATGCCGGTTATCGGCCTCGGAACCTGGCGGTCGCAGCCGGGAGAGGTCTATCAGGCGATCCGCTGGGCTATCAAGCTTGGCTATCAGCTGATTGACTGTGCGCCGATTTACGGGAACGAGGCGGAAATCGGGCAGGCGATTCATGATGCCGTATCCGAAGGGGACATCAAACGCGAACAACTGTTTATTACCTCAAAATTATGGAATGACAGCCATGCTTCCGAAGATGTGATGCCGGCCTTGAAAAAAACATTGGAGGATTTGCAGCTTGAGTATTTGGATTTGTATTTGATGCATTGGCCGGTTGCGCAGAAAAAAGGCGTGTCGATGCCTGCCAAGGACGCCGACATGATTTCTCTTGAGGAGATGCCTTTGGATTTGACTTGGGTCGAAATGGAAAAAGCACAGCAACAGGGGTTGGTTCGTTCAATCGGCGTTTCTAATTTTGGTCCCCGAAAGCTGGCGGCACTTATTGAAAAGGCCGAAACAGTACCGGCGGTTAATCAGGTTGAGCATCATCCGTTGTTGCAGCAAAACGGGTTGATTGATTTTTGCCAGAAGAATGAGATTGCCCTGATGGCTTATTCGCCTCTCGGATCACAACATGATAACAGCGAAGCTGACGATTTGCTGAAAAATCAGGTGATTGCCGAAATTGCCGGCCGTCTGAAGGTTACGCCGGCGCAGGTCCTTTTGGCCTGGGCTTTGAATCGCGAAGCGATTGTAATTCCGAAGTCTATCCATTTTGAGCGGATACAGGAAAATTTTGACGCTCAAAGCGTTCAGCTTGATGATGCCGATATGGAAAAAATAGCTTCTTTGGATAAGGGACACCGTTTTGTGGACGGTTCCGCTTTTGCTTACGGCGATTATACTCCCGAAAATATTTTTGCTTAAACAGATGTGAAAAAACAGCCTCGGCCGGGATTGGGGCTGTTTTTCTGTTGAAAAAGGGGTTTTTGGAAATGCAGAATAAAGAAGATGCTTATATTGAAGTTACGGAGCAGGGGCCGTATCTGGTTCATGGCAATATTGAGGTTTTTCAGGAAACAATGGTTCCTGATGCGGAAGGTGCGTCGTGGGATTATCAGAAGGGAGCCGTGAAACATTGCGACAAAGATCCGACGGCATTGTGCCGTTGCGGCGGATCGCATAATGCGCCGTGCTGTGACGGATCTCATGAAAAGTTTGACTGGGACGGGAAAGAAACAGCCGCGTTTGCTCCGATTGAAGATAATGCGGCGGCGATTGAGGGGCCGAACCTGACTTTGCTCGATAATGAAGAATATTGCGCTTATGCCCGCTTTTGCGATGCCAGGGGCAGAATTTGGAATCTGGTGCAGAACGGTGACGAGGAGAGCGATGAATTGGCAATCAGGGAGGCGTTTCATTGTCCGGCCGGGCGTCTGATGATGTATAATAATCTGAGCGGAGAGCGTTTGGAACCGGAGCTTGATCGGGAAATCGGAGCCTTGGAAGACCCGGCCCTGGGATGCAGCGGGCCGCTGTATGTCAAGGGCGGAATACGGATACAGAGCCAAAGCGGCAAAAGTTACCAGATACGTAATCGGCAGACTTTATGCCGCTGCGGACAATCCTCGAATAAGCCGTTTTGCGACGGGTCTCATGCAACTGTTCGTTATCAGGCTGATTTTAAACCGGATTAAATCCTTTTGAGAATAAAGTCGGCAAGAGCTTGGGGCTCGTCCCAACAGATGGCGATTTCCAGAACCTTGAAATGATTTTGAAGCTCGGACGGTATTTTTACAAAATCTTTGGAAGTTGTATAGATATCGGCACCGAGCTTTTCCGCTTCTCCAATCAGTTCGAAAAGCTCTTTTTCGGTATAATAGTGATGATCCGGAAAATCAAAAGTCTTAAGCAGGTTAAAGCCGGTTTCGCGCAAGGAGCGGTAAAATTTGGACGGGCGGCCAATTCCGGCAAAAGCGATGATATGCGGATTTTTAATGTTTAGCGGCACCGGTTTGACAGAAGCGGTGAAGCAGGGAACGTCTATTTTTTTGCGCAGGTCGAAACGGTCAGCTCCGATAATGATGGCGGCGTCGGCCCGTTTGAGCCCGGAAATCAGGTCTTCCCGAAGAGGGCCGGCCGGAATGCAGCGGCCGTTGCCGAGCCCGAAACTGCCGTCAAATACCAAAAAAGACAGGTCTTTGTACAATCCGGGATTCTGAAATCCGTCATCCATAATGATCAGTTCCGCACCGTTTTGCGAAGCGGTGAGAGCTCCTGCATAACGGTCGGGATTGACGACGACCGGCGCCTGCCTGGCAAGCAGCAGCGGCTCGTCTCCGCATTGGCGGGGAGTATGCTTTTGGGCATTGACGATAATGTTTTTTAGGGTTCCGCCGTAGCCTCTGGAAACAAAAAAAGGTTTTTTTCCCTGTTGTTGCAACAAAGCGGCAACAGAAACGGCAACTGGGGTTTTTCCGGTGCCGCCGGCGGTGAGGTTACCGATGCAGATAACCGGAATGTCTACTTTTTTTGACGGCTTGAATTTGAGGCGCAAACGGGTTGCGCAGTTATAAAGATGTCCGAGCGGCAACAATAAATCGGAAGTTATATTTCTGTTTTTCCAATATCTTGGCGTTTTCATTTAAAGAAACCCTTTAACTTTATCGACAATCCCGTCAAGAACTTTTGCTTCGCCGGTTGCCCAGTTGTAGGCTAAGCTGCGTTTGGCTTCAAGCAGCTCTTTGTTGTCAAGAAGCAGGGCAACGGTTTCCTGGAGTTTTTCCGTATCGGAAATCTGAATGACGGCATCGGCTTTTTTGGCACGATTCATGGCATCGGTAAAGTTGTGCATATGCGGTCCGACGATGACGGCATCGCGAAAACGCGACGGTTCCATAAAATTCTGTCCGCCATGCGGAATCAACGATCCGCCGATAAAGACCAGCGGTGCCAGCGTGTACCAGATGCCAAGTTCGCCGATGGTGTCGGCAATATAGATGTCCGTGTCGGGAGTAATTTTTTCTCCGGCCGACCGCAGGGCGGTTTTGAGGCCGAGAAGATTGATGCTTTCCTGGATTTCCTGGCCGCGCTGCGGGTGGCGGGGGGCTATCAGCGTAAGCAGACCTGGAAATTGTTTTTTTAGATTTTGGTGAATTCGGGCTATGCGGGTTTCTTCGTCATGATGCGTGGAACTGGCGACCCAGATGGGGCGTTCGCCGATTTGTATCCGGATTTCTTCAAGTTTGGCCGCGTCTACCGGCGGATTGATACCGGCGTATTTGATATTGCCGAGACAGAGGGAATCTTTGGCGCCCAATACCCGCAGACGGTAGGCGTCTTCCTCGGACTGTCCGAGGCAGAGCGTGAAAAAGCCGAGCAATTCTTTGCTGATGTAGTCAAATTGCTGCCAGCGTTTGAAACTTTTGTTGGATATGCGGCCGTTTACCAAAATCAGCGGAATATTGCGCTTTTTAATTCCGGAGAGCAGCGCCGGCCAGAATTCAGATTCAAACCACAAAACCAGATCCGGGTGCCAATGCTTGAGAAAACGTTTGACAAAGGCCGGATTGTCAATGGGGACATATTGGTGAAAGGCGCGTTCGGGCAGCCGGCGGCTCATCAGGTCGGCCGATGTGACTGTGCCGGTTGTTACCATGATTTGCAAATCGGGATAAAGCTCCAACAGGCGGTTAATCAGCGGCAGCATTGAAACCGACTCTCCGACCGACGCGCCGTGCATCCAGATTAGTTTTCCGTTTTCACGAGGTTTTTGCGGACGGCCGAGGCGTTCGTGGAAGCGGGCGACGTCCTCTTTGCCGTTTTCTTTGCGTTTGTTGATATAACGCTTGATGACCAAAGGGTACAGAATCCGAATCAGAGAATTGTAAATTTGGATAAACATCAGGGGCGGCTCCTTATTTTTTATGGCGTTTGGATTTTGCTTCGGTCTGCGGTTCAATCCGGGGCAGGCCCATTTCACGGTCTGCCTGCCAGGTCAGGATATTGGCGATTGTTTCCAGTTTCCGGCGGTATTGTTCCAGAGTTTGATCGTCAGCGTCCTGCGGAACGTAAAACGGTTCGGAAATATAGTAAATCCCTTCAGAAAACGGAACCGGAACCAGCATTTTGTCCCAGGCTTTGCTGATGATTTTGGCGCCCTTTTGGCTGTAGGTCATGACAAAAACCGGTTTTCCGGTCTTGGCGGCAAAATAAACCGGGCTCATGCTCATTTTCATTCGCGGGCCGCGGGGGCCGTCGGGGATAATGGTGACGGAAGTGTTTTCCTGCAGGGTATGCATGATATTGACGGCAGCGCCTTTGGCATTGTTGTTGGAAGAGCCGCTGATAATGCCGATATTGAATTTTTCAAGAAATCCGGCAATCATTCTTCCGTCGTTGTGCAGAGAAACCAATGCTTTCATCGGGCCTTGGGCATGCTCCATCAGCATCGGCATCATCGGAACCCGGTTGTGCCAGCCGATGAGAATAATGCTTTGGTCTTTTTTCCAGATTTTAATCATGGTTTCAAGCCCGCAGATTTTCCAACGGCCGGTTTTCCAGACCAGACGGGCATAAGCATGGATTATTGTACTCATAAGCGCCATAAAGGGTTTGGATTTGGTAATTTTTTTGAGGCTGTGTTTAATGAATTTTGATTTTGCCATATCAGTCCGGTTTCTTTTTAATAACTTCAGTAACGGCGATGCCGATTGAATCGTTTTCGGTAATTACCACTTCGCCGCGTCCGATCAGGACGTCATTGGCGTAGATGTCAACATAATCATTAATATCGCGGTCAAGCTCAACAACGGCGCCGCGTCCGAGTTTGAGGAGCTGTTGCACGCGCAGGTCGGCAGTTCCGAGAGTAACCGAGAGGTCGACGGCGATTTCATTTCCGGAAACAGAAGTTTTTTTGTTGCTTATCATCTGCGAAATTTCTCCAGATACACTTAATTTGCAATTATCATATACGATATTTCCCGAGAAGCAAACGGATTTTATCAAGTTATCAAATATTAAAAATATCGTTTTGCAGGGATTGTGGATTAAAAAGTTTAATCGTTGCCTCTAATATATATTTATGCCAAAAAAGTTTAGGTCTGCTTGTTGCAGATTGGCGCTGCCTTACTTATATATTATGATTATGTAACTGTTGAAGACGATAGGATGATGAAATATGGCTGAGAAGAAAGAAACATATCCGGTTTTGCCGCTGCGCGACATTGTGGTTTATCCGAAAATGGTCGTTCCGCTATTTGTGGGCCGCGAAAAGTCTATTCGTGCGTTGCAGGCAGGCGTGGACAGCGATAAAAACATCATTTTGGCAACACAAAAAGATCCCGGAATTGAAGATCCGACGGAAGATGACATTTATCATGTGGGAACGATCGGCACGGTTCTGCAGCTGCTGCGCCTGCCGGACGGAACGGTCAAAGTGTTAATTGAGGGGCTGGAGCGGGTTCGGATAGACAGCTTTGTTGAAAATGAAGAATTTTTAGAAGCCAATGCGACTCTTCTGCCGGAAGTGGACAAGTCTTCGGATGTGGAGCTGGAAGCGCTGGTACGGGCGGTGTTGTCGCAGTTTGAGGAATATGTCAAACTATCCAAAAAGATTCCGCCGGAAGTGCTGGTTGCCGTTGATCAGATTGACGATTACAGCAAGCTGGCCGATACGATTGCCTCACATCTGACACTTAAAATTGCCGACAAGCAAGAATTGCTGGAAGGCGAGACCCTGAAAGACCGGTTTGAGAAAATTCTCGGTTTTATGGATGCGGAAGTTACGCTTTTGGAAGTGGAAAACAAAATTAAGTCGCGCGTCAAAAAGCAAATGGAGAAAAGTCAGAAAGAATATTATCTCAACGAGCAGATGAAAGCGATTCAGAAAGAACTCGGCGACGGCGACGAAGATAATGAGATTGCCGAATACACAAAAAAAATTGAGAAAACCAAGCTTTCTAAAGAGGCTCGCGAGAAAGCCCTGTCTGAGGTTAAAAAGCTCAAGACCATGAGCGCGATGTCAAGCGAGGCGACGGTAGTGCGCAACTATCTGGACTGGCTGTTGGATATTCCGTGGAAGAAGCGTTCCAAGGTTAATAAGGATTTGGCCAAGGCGCTGGCAATTTTGGAAAAAGATCACTACGGTCTGGAAAAAGTAAAGGAGCGCATTATTGAATATTTGGCCGTACAGTCGCGTGCGGACAAAGTCAAAGGCCCGATTTTGTGCCTGGTCGGCCCTCCGGGCGTGGGCAAGACTTCTCTCGGAAAATCAATAGCCCGGGCAACAGGGCGCAGTTTTGTGCGGGCTTCGCTCGGCGGTATGCGCGATGAGGCGGAAATCCGCGGCCACCGGCGGACGTATATAGGGTCAATGCCGGGGAAAATTATTAAAGGAATGAAAAAAGCTGCAACTTCCAATCCGTTGTTTTTGCTTGATGAAATTGATAAATTGGGCAATGACTGGCGCGGGGATCCGAGTTCGGCTTTGCTGGAGGTTTTGGATCCGGAGCAGAATGCGGCGTTTAACGATCATTATCTGGAAGTTGACTATGATCTTTCGGACGTCATGTTTGTAACGACGGCAAATTCTTTGGATATGCCACGGCCGCTGCTTGACCGTATGGAGGTTATCCGTTTGTCGGGCTATACCGAGGACGAAAAGATTGAAATTGCCAAACGGCATTTGATTCCGAAGATTTTTGAAGAAAATGCGGTTAAGGAAAAAGAGCTTGAAATTACCGACGATGCTATTCGCAGCATTATCCGTTATTATACCCGTGAGGCCGGGGTGCGCAATTTGGAGCGCGAACTGGCGACGATTGCGCGTAAGGCGGTTAAGGAGATTTTGCTGAACAAGGAGAAAAAGGTTAAAGTTTCTGAAAAGAACATTGACAAGTATCTGGGCGTTATCAAATACCGTTATGGCGAAGCGGAAGCCGAAGACCATATCGGGGTTACGACCGGTTTGGCCTGGACGGAAGTCGGCGGCGACATTTTGTTTATCGAGGCGGTCGATATGCCGGGCAAAGGCAAGATTACCCAGACCGGAAAGCTTGGCGACGTGATGAAAGAATCCATAGAAACGGCTTATTCGGTTGTGCGGTCGCATTCCGAACAGCTGGGGATTGATCCGGAGATTTTTGAAAAAACGGATATTCACGTCCATGTTCCCGAAGGGGCAACTCCGAAAGACGGCCCTTCGGCGGGTATTGCCATGTATACGACGCTGGTTTCGGTTTTGACAAAGATTCCGGTACGCAAAGACGTGGCCATGACCGGAGAAATTACGTTACAGGGCAGGGTACTGCCAATCGGCGGCCTGAAAGAAAAACTGCTTTCGGCGTTGCGCGGGGGGATTAAGACGGTGATTATTCCCAAAGACAATGAAAAAGATTTGGAAGAAATCCCCGATAATGTCAAGGCCGGCATGAAGATTATTCCGGTGTCGGAGGTTCGGGAGGTTATTGACATCGCCTTAAACGGCAAGGTCAAGCCGCTTGAAAAAATCTGCCGCTGTGAAACGGTGAAGAAGAAAAAGTAATTTTTTCTGGTAAACAGAAAAACAGGTTTCCGGGTTGTGTCGGCGACCTGTTTTTTTTGAGGTGTTTGTGTTTCCGAATCTTGGGGAAGAGCTTTAAGAATCGCTGTTTCCCTGCCTTAGAGGCCGGTGAGGGCGGCGGATTCTGGGGATAAGTCGCTTTTGGGGGCGGAAAAACGGTTTTTTTTATGAAAAAAGTGGATATTTTTCTTTATAACCGTTGATTTTATTTGACTTTGCCGATTTTTGGCGGTTAAATTTTCCTGTGAGGTTCGAAAGGGCTGTCACAGTGGTTTATAACTTATATTTAGAGGGAGTCCTCACAGTGAATAAAAATGAACTCATTTCTAGCATCGCTAGCGAAACCGGTCTGACAAAAACTGATTCAGCCAAGGCTGTTGATGCATTTGTAAACTCTATTTCCAGCGCTTTGAAATCCGGAGACGAAGTTCGTCTGGTTGGTTTTGGCACATTTGCCATTACCCGTCGCGCTGCCACTACCGGCCGCAATCCTCGTAACGGCAAGCCGATTAACATTCCGGCCCGTAACCAGGCTAAATTCAAACCCGGTAAGGCTCTTCAAGACTCTGTAAACTAATATAAGTAAAGGATCGGTTTCGGCCGGTCCTTTTGTTTATAAGATGTTTTCAGACACCAAAGGCTCTGATTTTCGGAGCCTTTTTGTTTACCTTTTGTTATTTTTTTTGATTTTCTCTTATTCTTTACGGAGGGAGCGCAGGCACGACCTGCACAGCAGGTGCGAAAAGTCTGTTGCTTTGGCTTGGGTGCCATGAATCTGCGTTGCTTACAATGTATACTATCTCGGCTTACGCTGCTGTCATCCTCATGACCGAATACAGTAAGGAACAGCAGGGGAGGGACCGTCGTATTGTGCCGTTGAGCGGAAAGCAATATGGTACTTATGGGGAGAGACGCCAATTTGTATTTGCATTATCGGGATGGTAATCGGCGGTAGGCAACAAAAAAATACCCGTTTTCTAAACGGGTATTTTTTTTGTTGTGTATGAAGCTGTTTGCTACATATTCAACAGTCAGGCGACAGATGCCAGCTCCTCGAGTTCTTTTTCGATATTAATCCGGGGGAAAAGCGGTGCGCCTTCGCCGACCGTCGTATCAGCCTTGAGGCCGCCGAATTGGTGGATACTCTCCCAAGAGGTTTCTTCTGCTTCGGCACCGATGCGTTTCCAGATTTCGGGCATAGTCTGCGGCATGAAAGGTTCAAGCATAATACTGCTGATGCGGATGCTTTCCAGCAGATTATACAAAACCGTAGCCAAGCGTGTTTTCTGGCTCTCGTCTTTGGCTAAGGCCCAGGGCGTTGTTTCGTCAATATATTTGTTGGCGCGCGAAATCAGCTCAAAAATATCGGCCAAAGCATCGCTAAAATGTAGGCTGTCCATTTTTTGCTCAACGCTGGCGGGCAGGGAAGCTGCCAATTTGGCTAGTTCTTCATCAACAGCAGCGGTTTCGCGTTCGGCCGGCAAGGTGCCGTTGAAATATTTTTTGACCATTGAAACGCTGCGGGAAACCAGATTGCCAAGGTTGTTGGCCAGGTCGGTGTTGATCCGCTGCAAAAATTGTTCGGCGACAAAGGTGCTGTCGCCGTTGAACGGCATTTCCCGCATGATTTCATAACGCAGGGCATCAACGCCGTAGCGTTCGCCCAGGACAAACGGGTCGACAACATTGCCGAGCGATTTGCTCATTTTTTTGTCCCCAAAAGTAATCCAGCCGTGGCCGTAAATCTTTTTGGGCAGGGGTAAGTCCAGAGCCATCAGGATTGCCGGCCAGATCAGGGCATGAAAACGGACAATTTCCTTGGCCATAACATGAACGTCCGCCGGCCAGTATTTTTCAAAATCGCTATAAGTATCGTTATGGTAGCCGAGGGCGGAGATGTAGTTTGACAAAGCGTCAATCCAGACATAGACGACATGTTTGTCGTCAAAGCTGACGGGAACGCCCCATTTGAAACTGGTGCGGGAAACGCAAAGGTCTTCAAGCCCGGCTTTGATAAAGTTGTTGACCATTTCATTAACGCGGGTACGGGGTTCCAGGAAGCTTGAATTTTCGAGCAGGTTTTGCAGCTTGTCGGAGAAAGCCGAAAGTTTGAAGAAATAGGCCTCTTCTTTTGCTTCTACCACTTCGCGTCCGCAGTCGGGACATTTGCCGTCCACAAGTTGAGAATCGGTCCAGAAACTTTCACAGGGTTTGCAATATTTGCCGCTGTATTCGCCTTTGTAAATGTAGCCTTTATCGTACAAGGTTTTGAAGACGTCTTGCACGGTTTTGACATGATAGTCGTCGGTGGTGCGAACAAAACGGTCATAAGAAATGTTGATGTATTTCCAGAGTTTTTTGAATTCGGCGACCACACGGTCTGTATATTCCTGCGGGGTAAGGCCGGCAGCCTGGGCTTTGTCTTCGATTTTTTGGCCGTGCTCATCGGTTCCGGTCAGAAACAAGACATCAAAGCCTCTGGCGCGTTTGTAGCGGGCCATGGCATCGCAGGCGACGGTGGTGTAACAATGCCCGATATGCGGGGAGCCGGAGGGATAGTAAATCGGAGTGGTAATGTAAAACTTTTCTGACATGGCATTTCTCTTGTTTGATTTATGATTACATTTGCTTTAGTTTTATTATTATTCTCCGTTTTTTGCAAGAGAAAAAGCGACAAGAGCTTTTGTCTTGTATTATTTGCAGAAATATGTTACTATAATAAAGGAGGAAATTTGTGATGTTTCGGAAACAGCCGAAAATTGCCAGCATTGAGCAGGATATAGCGGCGATGTCTAAAGAGACGGGAACGGCGGTGTTTTCGTATGATGAGATTCATCATTCAAAAGTGGACAACGAGCTGCATTATGATTATCAAAAAGTTATTGACGGGGTCAGCAAAGCGCAAAACATAACGGCAAACGAAGCCGAGGAAAGGCTGCTTGAGCGTGGGGTTTTGCGTCCAATGCCAAATGGAGAATATGTGGTCAATGTGGGTGGCGCCACAAGAGATGGCGGCGGGACAAATTATGGCGGCTTGGCGTTTTTTACTTTTTCAAAGGAAGATGCGCATAGCCAATATCACGAGATGGCTCACTCGTATCAAAAACAAGAAAATTTGTTTGATGAGGACAAGCTTGATAAGATGTATGCGATATCCGAAAAAGGATTGGATGAGCGTGATAATAAATCGGATAAGCTTGCGGATAGGAACACTTATAAAAGCTATTTACGAGAAGTACACGCCGATGTTTTTGCGCAAACGGCGCTGATGCTGCGTGAAAAAAGCACGTTCGGTTTTGCCAAACAAGCGCTTTATGCGCAAAGTCACGGCGAAAGCCGAAATGCAGAAGGGGTGTTGGCAGGGGTTCTGGATGAAGGTTTGGGCGAGAAAGCGAAATTATATGCCTGCAAACCGGTTATACATGCGGCAATTAAGGAAGTGGCGGCTATTCGCAAAGCCGGCCAGCGCGCAGATTATTTTAATCCAGATGGAACCTTAAACGCCGAAAAAGTATCGGGGCTTTGTGAAAGGCTTGTGCTGGACAATGCATATTCTCCTCGGACGTATAAGGCGTTTGTTGATTATAATTTTAATGACACTCATGTTTCAGAAGAAAAAGATTGGAAAAAAGGAAGCCTTTGGGCTGTGACGAAATTTTTGCCGGCATCGGGTTTTATGGCGCTGAACAATGGCGGAAAGATAATCCGAAAAAAAATGAGTAAGATAAGGCACAATATTTTGCGGCGTAAGGAAATTTCTTTGTTGAAAAAGATGTCAAAACAACCTCAAAAAAGTGATAATCCCAAAATTCAGGCTGCGAATGATTATACTTGTATTCAGGCAAAAATGCAGCTGGCAGCGGCAAATTCGGCGTACCGAAACGCTGATGTTATGGTGGCAGGAATGGTGGATTATATGCATAAGAACGAAACCTCATCCGCAGATTTGCAAGAAATGTCAGACGCTCTCAGGATGCGGGGAAATCAAAAGATTCTTACCGAGATTAATAAAATTGTTCAACAAAATAAAGGTAATCTGCATTTTCAAAAAATTATGGATGTTCCGGCAAAATTTACCGAAATGCATGAAAAGACTTCTGATATGTCTGCAAAAGAGAAAAGCGTGTTTTTTCATAATTTGCGTATGGGAAATAATATTTCTTTAGGCGAATCAGGCAAAGGTTTGACCGCGGCTCAATCAATGTCAAAAACATTGGCTCAAACAAATTCGCCGCAGCAATTAAATCTGGTGCGGATGAGAATGGCGAAAGGGGGAAGAGGAGGCGAATGAACTCCCTTCCTCGGGAGTTCTCACCTCTCAGCTTTAACACAAAAAAACGACCGTAAAGGTCGTCTTTTGTTTTAATTGGTGGGCGCTGAGAGGTTCGAACTCCCGACCCTCTCGGTGTAAACGAGATGCTCTTCCAGCTGAGCTAAGCGCCCATCTTGCTTACATCGGTTTTTATACACTTGCGAAAATAAATAATCAAGAGTTTTTTTTAGTTTTTTTCAAACTTTTTTATTATTGCCGTTTTATTAAGGCGATAGCTTCTGTTTTATGATTTTTCCGTGGCATTTTGGGGGCGGTGTGGAGCCGGCCCTTGTTTGCTGACGAGGTAAATGCCGGCAATGACGGTCAAACCGCCGATAATCTGTGACGGATATATTTGTTCTTTTAACACCGCATAAGCTTCTATGCCGCTGAACAAAGGCAGAAGGTAATAGATTATGCTGGTTTGGACGTTGCCGATTTTGGACAGCGCCGTGTTCCAGGAAAGATATGCCAGTACAGAATTGAAAATTCCCAGATAACAGATGACGGCAAGATCCTCC
>OGQL01000255.1_pt1 | contig 45459 bp, 44 predicted proteins | sample 1553211 | NCBI WGS metagenome assembly OGQL01 (sample SAMEA2579942, study PRJEB22360) | human gut metagenome
AACCACTCATCTGACATTTCTGGAAATTTTAATATTTTCAAACTATCGTTTGGTTCGTACTCATAATAATTAATAACTGGATCTCCAGCTCCTCTATTCGCCCATCTTATCGCTTGCTGTATGTTATTTGTACAATAAAATCCCCATGAAAAGTCTTTTGTATATTTTGCTTTTCGTACTTCAGGATATTGAACGATTTGTTTACTTGCATGATATAATTCCATTTACAATTTTCACCTCACTTCGTTTGATTTATTATTAGATTATCATATTCATATATTAGCTACAATGAAAAAAGTCATTACATGATATGCTTATATATAGTAAGGTATCATAATAATGACTTTCTTTTTTGTGTAAATGATTATTTTGTTTAAAGTTTTTTGAACAATTTACATAAATAATAAAATTTATTTTATAAACTGATTTCTTAAGTGCTACGGTACTTAAGGATTTACAATCTCTTTTTGTTTTTCCATATATCTCCGCATATATTTTTTACATCTTGGTAGTTTTCCTTATATAACAAACATCTCTGATGTAACAATTCATTACTTACAAGTATTTGTAATCCCAATTTTTTAATTCCTAATTCTCCAATTCCCGCTGATGAAAATAGGCTAAGTACTGTTTTATTCTTATACATTAATCATTTCCAACTTTCTTCATCTGTATATAATCAAATCATTTAATTAGTAACCTACTTTAACTAAATTTTCAAGTTCCCATAATAACAAATACATTTATTCTTTCAAAAATAATCTTTAAAATATTTTCTTTCTTACCTAATAATTTTCTTAGTCTACACAAACTAATATCATTTCCTTAATTTTTTATATTCTATTTTAAAGTTATTACGGAATTAGCAATTCTCTTTTCTCCACCTACCGGTGTTGTATAAAATCTTTGCTCAATTCCAAATAAAACCATCTTTAATTCATCTTCATTACCAATTGAAAACTTATTATTATCTGTTTTCAAATCAGGACAATAATCCCCAATATATTGAAAAATATTTTTTCGCTCCTCATCGCTTAACACTGCAAGTGTTTGCATTGCTAATGCAATTCTTTTTCGATTTGCTGTTTTTACATTTGTTGTACTATATCCGTTTTGTAAAGACAAAAAATCATTTTGTAAAAAATTTTCTGTTTCTTCATCCGTCGCTTCTCTATATAGTTCAGAAATTCCTTTGAAAATTCCAACTATAGATTCTAGTCTTCTGAAATATAATTTATTTTCTTCTTTAGAATATATAGCATCTGGAAATTCATTAACAACCAATTGATTACTCTGACTTTCATATCGATATGATTCTCCAAAACTTCCTATACGCTTTTTTATTGCTAATTTTGATTTACTTATATTTTGAAAAAAAATCACATTTCCGCTTTTAACAAATAAATAATCTATTTTTTCAAAATCTCTTTTATCCAACAAATCAAAATCCAATAATTCAAATTCACTTGTTACAAGATCTATAGCATATGATTGAGTTGAAATTTCTTCAATTTCAAACCATTCTCCTTTGTCTAAATTAGCACCTGGTCTGTAATTATAAGTACATTCAATTAATTCCGATAACTCTGGATAAATTCTTTCATCTGATGATAACATTTTTCTATATTTATTTGCTTTTCCTCTAATCCGAAGTTTTACAAAAGCACTATTCATTTGGCAACTTTCCTTTCCTCTAACTCTATATAAGTTGTATCATTAATTCTTCTCAAATTATTTAACTTCATCTCTTGCTTATTCCTTATTACCTTTCCTCTTTTTATAATAAAAACCTTAGTACCTCTTTCTGTTGAAACATTATAATAATGATAACCAAATATCAAAAAAATTGGATTAAAATATTGTGTTTGGGAAAAATAGGTAAATACAAAAACAATCATATATACATATATCATCGTTTTCTTATCTGAAATACTTAATGAAACAAAAAAATATCCTAAATATGTTGGTAAAAATTCTCCGTCTGACAAACTGATTTCTTGGCAATTCTCAAGTGAATCAACACTTAAAAATTTTGATAATATAATGGACAATACCGATAAAAACACTGAAATAATTAATAATATTATTCCTATTACGTCACAAGGAATCTCTCCTATTTTCCAACTTCCCTTTATTGCATAAATTACAATCATCCAAGCAGTTGCATTAAATGTGAGCATAATTTTAAATATTACATTCATAGAACTCCTCTACTTATTTTTTACAATTTACTATTTCGAATATACGTTCTCATTTACAGTATAATATAATAAATCATTAAATTCAATTGTAATTTTTTCTTATCTTTACTATTTTGAGTAAAATTCTTATTGTATATTATTTCATTGTCGCATGTATTACTAATTGCTTTATTAATCACGTATTTTCTATTTTATCATTTTTAATTTATCAACAAAAAATATAACATCTTTGTGCTTCAAACTTCAATATATATAAATGTTCTTTATGAGTTCTTTGCTACGGCATAGGCATTGGTTTATTTTTTATCTAATTATAAAAATTTATAAATTTTAAAATCTTTTTTAGGATATATCCAATAAACACAATTTAAAAATCTTTACCCTAAAAACACCACATCATTATGATATTCGATAAAATCTTTTGCTGGAAAAAATTTATCTGGCAAAGCAATTTGTTTGCCTTCATATCCAAAAAACCATTCTCGCGTTTGCTGATCCATTTCTACATTTTTAAGTTGATTTGATATTACAATATCGTATGAAGAATTTATAGTTATCAAACCTTTGTCGAACGCTTTATCATGTAAAGCATTAAGACATAATCCATTTTGAGGATTTGTGCGTTCTGTGTATTGATCACAATTTCTCCACGGTTTAATATGACTTGCTATTAATAATTCCGACTTACACATACCTGTAATGCAACAACGATTATTGTAAGAATTTAAAACAGCCATTCTAAAAAAATATTGGCCTACGCGAATTTTCATTTCTTGTTCTCTATACTCTCCAATTGGTAATTGTTCCCCATTATTCAACTCAATCAAATTCGTAAGACTAGAATGTTGCAATTTTGTCTTAATCACTTGTGCTTGATAGGCCAATTCAGTCCAATTATTACAAAATTCTGCAAATACTTCTCCATCAAGTTTACTCCCATGTGCCATAGCTACAATATTTCTTTTTTGAAGTTCTGGATCATGATGTGCTAAATTATGCATTTTTAGTCCTACTGATCCAGGTGTCCTTCCTAATAAATTGGCCAATTCTATAACTTCAGGATTATTTTGACTAATCTTACTAAAAGGCGTCCTGCAATATAAATCAAATGCTAAAATAATTTCTTCTCGTGACCATCTAACACCTTTTTTATCCTTCAAAATAACACCAGCCCCCCTATTTTTAATTAATACTTATATCTTTAATAATATACTGTTGTCCTGAAATCGTTACCTTAGCTCCTTCTCTTTTACCAAGAATATTACGTGGTTTAGTTACTATTTTTCTTCCAGAAACAATAACATTCCCATTCTGCAAACAACACTCTACTCCATATGGTTTACCCGTAATATTATTAATAAGTTTAAATTTACAATTATTATCTAATACACAATTATTACGAACCTCATTCATTATATTATAGCAAATTTGTTCAGCCTGTTTTTTATTAAGAAAATCTAAAACAGTAATTGCACCAACCTGATTTAATTTTGCTAAGAACAAACGGATATCTTCTCTAGACATTTCAGGATTTTTTTTTAATTCTCTTAACGCTGCTAATACCAATATTTTATTTCTTGCATATGATCTTTCTGTAACAGATGTAAAAATATCTTGTTTACTAAAAAAGAACTCTGTATATTCGTACGGATTTTCATTTTCTTCATCATATGTTAGATAAGCACTCCAATATAGTCTTGCAATTCCTTGTCTAACAAATGCTTTTGATTTTGACTCTTTAAAAAAATATCTTGATCCAACTCTATCAATAGCTTTATTTTCTAATCTTTTATTCAAATCATCCTCTTGGTTTTCTTTTTCCGAAACATTGACTTTCCATCTTTTATGCATATAATCCCAATGCTGAACATGTGCAAGGTAAGCCCATAATCTAAGATCACTTGCTTGGACAGGATTAATTTTTCCTTTAAAAGCTTCATATATTATTTGAGCATTTTGATAATCTGTATCAGAATCTCCGATAACTAATTTATAATCTGAAACCTCTATCTCACTGTCAAAATAGTAATTAGGAATCCCCTTTGAATTAAAATATTGTTCGACCCAAACATCCGAATTTTTATATTGTTCTATGTTTTGTTTAATTTCTTTTTCAAGAAGATCTAAAGCTTTTTGTTTTAAAAAGTATAATTTCATAATATTCACCTTAATCTATTTGACTTAAAAATTTTAATGCTGATGCTGAATTATTCCCTAAAAGTAACTCTGCTGATGAAAATGGTTTATCTAGTAACTGTTTATATTTATTTTCATCACTCTCAGCATATCTTTTCAAATTTACAACAATTGTTTTATACCAAGACTTTGTTTCAAATCCACTTGTTTCATCTGAATCACGTTCGTCATTTGCAATAATCCCAATAGCTTCAACTAATACTGGAATTATCAAAATAGCATTTAATAATTTATATTTTATTTTATTATATCCACAATCCATATAATCACTATATTGATCTTTAGGTAGTGTTATCTGAATAATATTTCCAGTAAAATCAGAAGTAATTTCTTTTTTTACGTCACTTCTAGCTATACTTACAATAGACGTTCCATTTTTAATAATATCATTTTGATAAAGTGCATCAAATGTTCTCCTTGATCCAATACCTATAATATCACCTATATTTATTTCAAATGACATTCCCTGATATTCTTCTTCAAAGTCATCGTTAACAAACTCTGGAATATCTCTATTTGCAATAATGCACGGTGTTATTTCAACTCTTTCATGAATCTCCATTGAATTTAAGTGAATTTCTTGATTGTTATCAACTCTATATAATCTTCTAAACCAAGTTGAAACACACTGAACCTCAACAGCATATGTTAAAAAATTTTTTTCTATAAGCTCTCTAATTTCATTATTTTCAATATCAAATGATGGATGTATCACATATCCCTCTGATTCTAATTGAACAGTCAATTTCCCTGTAAATATTGTATTCTTGTAATCTTCTATGTACTCCCTTATTACTGGATATGGATAATTTATATTAACGTTTAACATATGCTCGAACCTCCAATGTCTTACGTGTAACTTCTGATAATTTTACTTGTAAAGCTTTTTTATCTCCTTTATTAGCAACACCCATTTCAATCATTCCATTTTTGACTTTTAAATTTTTCCCACTCATAGTTGCTTTCGCAATTTCTGCTTTTGCAAGATTATCATCATCACTCCCAATTCTTAGTCCAAGAATAAGATTATCTACATCCTCATCTACTACAAAAGATATTCTATACTCACCTCTACGAGAATCATAAGGAGTTTTAATTCGAGAAATAAATATTTCTGTTGCCTTTCCAATTCCATTTCCTCTTTTATTATCTCGATGTGTCTTTTCCCTGTTTTCATCTTTTATGTTATTTTTAATTTTATCTTTACTTTTATGTTTTGATCCACCATTCATTTTCATACTAATATCTGTAGTTTTTTTTCTTTTTGCACTTTTAACACTTTGAATTTCAAAAGATAATGGTCTAAAATTTGAGAATGCTTTTTCTTCTTTTTTATCATCATCTGATTCTTCATTTGGTAAAAATTCACTTAAACCAAAAGCATCAACAGCTCCATCATCAAAAGATGGCATCTCTTCTTTTACTGCATCAAGAATAATTTTGTGAATCTTATTTATTATTCCCTTTGCCTTTTTCTTGTCTTCCCTATATTCATCGGCGGACCAATCATCATGAGCCTGATTTTCACATTTTCTAAGGAAACTACTGATGTTATCTTTTGGACTATCTGAGATTGCACCAGCTCCTGTTGCTATAAAAATTCCTATAAAATTTACTGGAATTCTAAATCCAACATCCTCACGAATCTTCATTCCTGCTTGTCGCATTTCTAATACCTTTTTTTCTGAAGTATTATCACCTATAAGAAGATACAATTCATACTCTCCCATATTTTTCCCATCGTAATTAAAATTTTTCCTGATCACTTTATGAGAACTAGAAAGTAATTTCCAATAAGAAGGTGCTGTAAATTCAAATGCTGTATCATTATCCATGTATTTATTACAGTATTCTTCATAAAAACAAATCATTTCTCCTAAATTACTCTGATTAATGGTCACTATTTTACTGTTTTCGACAATTTCCACCTCAAGAGATCCTTTATAAATAGAATAAAAGAAATACTCCATTACACTAATAGCACATTGTTCTACCCAATTATCCTCTTTTTCAAATCCCAATACGAAAATATCTGTTCCAACAAGATCCCTTTTAAAGACAGGTGCTATATCATCTAAAGAAAACACAGCATCATAATTTTCGCTATCTGTATTCGCAAATAATCCAATATTTTGCTTTAATTTATCATCTTCCTTAAATGTTGTTAGAATAGTTTTCCCTTGAAATGCAACCTCATCATTCAAAGTTTTAGTCGAGTATAATACTGTTCGAAAAGAAGAAAAATTATACGGTGCAAATTTTCCTACACCAAATGCTCCACTAGATCCATTAGACTTATTGGTAGCGCTTCGTTCTCTAACTAAGCCTGTCCAGTTACTTCCTTTTTCTTCTGTAACACCACTTAATCCTGTAGTATTATAATCACTAATTTTAAGGACCGGAACTTTTCCCTTTATTTCAAGATACTTATCTGCAGCATCTTGAATTTTTTTTAATTTTTCTCCATCATCTCCATCTGAATAATATTCATAACATTTATGGATTACTTCATTTAATCTATTTACATCGGGTATATCATCTCGATCCACGTAAATCAGCTCAAATTTAGCACGTACTGGATCATTTTCGGATAAGTTCGGATTTTTTGCATCTGTTATATTTTGAAGAATCTCCTTTGTCAATCCTTTATACGGCTGTTTTTTGAATATTCCTATTCCAGCTTCATTTACACCTACTTTATCAGCCGCACCTAAATCTGAAAATATCCATTTATAATTGTCTTTCCAATGATACATATACAATCCTCCCTATTACTCAAGGGTAAATTTACTTCCTTTTTGACTATCTTGTTTACTATAACGTTTTTTTGCCTCATCTACTTCAGTTTGAATCGCATTAAAAATTTTATTTACATCTTTTTGAGTATATTCATACTGTTTCTGATTGGAACAATTTCCTAATAATTGAATCATATTAAGTATCTTATTTGTACGAGCTTCTGCAATTCTAACAAACTTTTCTCTTTTTGTTTCATTAACCATAACACAACACCTCTTAAAAATAATTTTATCATTATAGTATCACTGCTTGACAATACAGTCAATTGTTAATTGATATTATAATGCAATTATTTTTAAAATAATTGCATTATAATTTAATAATATTTTTTGAACAAAAAAATAAAGAGAGATAATTTTTAATTTAATCATCTCTCTTTATTTTATATATATTTTAGTAAATGTTCCGCTATGCCTTTGGCCATTAATGGTGGAACTGCATTTCCTACTTGTTGATATTGCGCATCTTTAGGCCCTTTAAAAATAAATTTATCCGGAAATGATTGAAGTCTAGCTGCTTCTCTAACGCTTATAGCTCTATTCAGCTTAGGATGAATCCACATAGATTTACGAACATTTACAACTGTACCACTCGGTTTTTTACTATCCAAACGTAAATAAATACTATTTTGTGTCCTTGATGGATCTGCATAATTATCTTTTAAATCGATTGACAACTTATGAAAATTTTCGCCTTCTTGTAATACAGAGAATCTCTTTAGTGCTTTTTCTCTAGTTTGAGGAATAATATGATTTTGCACCCCTTTAGAGCCTTGTCTCATATCTTTAGCATATTTAGATAGTTTATCTGTTTTGTAATATTCCTGAATTTTATCCTCATTAACCCTATCACTTGTCTGATATGGTATCAAATCCATAATTGCTTCTCCTACAGTAATAATTCCAAATTTTTTTTCTTGTACTGGCATATGGACACTCTGAGAAATTTTTTTATCCTTTTTAATGCCAATCATAATAAATCTCTTTCGTTCTTGTGGTACACCAAACCACAAAGAATTTATAACACCCGAATTTGTTGTATATTCATTTCCTAATATTTTATTTACATAATCATATACAGTATAAGATTGTACAGAAGCATATATTTTTCCCGTTATAGGGTTTTGTATTAGTTCATATAAAATCTTATTATCATCTAATTCTTTTTTCAATTTAAATGACTTCTGAAATTTCAAAAATTCTCTTAGTTCATCAAAATATTCTTTGCTTATACCATCAATAATAGATTTTTTAATCATACTTAATACATCAAAATTACAAGCATGCGAATTAACAAAGAGATCAATTTCTTTAATTAACATATTACCATTTTTAGCAACATATTTCTTCAATTTATCCGACTTTGATTTATTTTTATATAAAACATTAAGCAAATGAAATAATTTATCCGATATTTGATAATCTAATTCTCTATTTTCAATGAGGATAGATAACAAATCAAAGTTTTTGTATCCTTTATCCGCTAACACCAATTCATCAAAATCCATATTGATCCCAAGATTAATAATTTCATTATGATCCATTTCTGAATCGTAAAACTTATGTGTTTTAGAAGCAAGCATTGCCACATTTTCCATTACAAAAGCTTTTGGTTTTATTTCCTTGATAGCACGAAAATATTCTTTTACTAATGAATTATTCATATTTACTATGTGATTTCTTTGCCTATTTGCATTGGAAAAGCCCTGACAAGGAGGACCTCCAATTACTACATCAATATCGCCTAATTTTTCTACTAAATTCTTAAAATTGAAATTTCGAACATCATCAATCATCTCAAGATCTGGATTTATATGATTCGCCTTATAAGTTTTTTGTGCGTTTTTATTATTTTCTGCAGCAGCCACTACAATAAATTGACCTGTCATTTCAAAACCATAACTCAATCCACCTGCCCCCGCAAATAAGTCTATTGTTTTATACATTTCACACAATCTCCTTTGCATTTAATAATTTGTTTCAGTAATTGTACTTCCTAACATTTTCTGCGCAAGTATCTGTAATAAACAAAAAATTCATCATGCGTAATCACATAATCCAGTAAATGCATCGGTAGAGTTTTTCTGTTTTTATAGTTTCAATAAATAACTCTTTTCATCATTTACTCAAGAATAATCCAAAAAGGACATACACCCAGAAAGGATATATGTCCTCCATAAAGATTTCAAAATACCAATTCAATTTCTCAACAAAGAAATTATTTTAACTGAGCAGCAACCTCAGCCGCAAAGTCTTCTTCTTTCTTTTCAATACCTTCACCTGTTTCAAAACGAACGAATCCTTTGATTGTAACATTAGCTCCGTTTGCTTTAGCAACCTGTTCTACGTATTTTCCAACTGCCTGTTTTCCGTCTTCAGCTTTAACATAAGCCTGATCTAACAGACATACTTCTTTTAATTCTTTGTTCAGACGTCCAACGATCATCTTTTCGATGATGTTTTCTGGTTTGTCTGGGTTTTCGTTCATAGCCTGAACTTTTAAGATTTCTGTTTCATGCTCGATGTAATCTTTAGAAACTTCATCTCTGCTTGTGTATTTTGGAGAAATAGCTGCAACCTGCATTGCTACGTTTTTAGCCATCTCTTTAATCTCGTCGTTAACTACGTCTGTAGCAACTTCTACTAATACACCGATCTTACCACCAGCGTGGATGTAAGATGCAACAAATCCGTCTGCTGCAGATACTTTAGAGAATCTACGGATGTTTAAGTTCTCTCCGATAACAGCGATCTTACCATCTAATGCTTCTTTAACAGTTTTTCCAGCTTCTGCTTTAGAATCTTCTGCTAAGAATCCTTCGATGTCTGCTGCTGCTGTTGTGAGAGCCTGATCAGCTACTTCTGCTACATATGCTTTGAATGTATCATTCTTAGCTACGAAGTCTGTTTCAGAGTTAACTTCAACGATAGCTGCTTCTTTTGCATCATCAGATAATGCTACTGCAACAAGTCCTTCAGCTGCGATACGTCCAGCTTTCTTTGCTGCTTTTGCAAGACCGTTTTCTCTTAAAAATTCAACTGCTGCGTCCATGTCTCCTTCTGTCTTTGTAAGAGCTTTCTTACAATCCATCATTCCGGCACCAGTCATTTCTCTTAATTCTTTTACCATTGCTGCTGTGATAGCCATGATTCTTTTCCTCCTAAAATGAAAATGTGAATAAATTATTCAGCGTCTTCTGCAACTTCTTCAGAGTCTGCATCGATTCCCTGGTTTGCTTCGATAACTGCATCAGCCATAGCAGATGTGATCAGTTTTACTGCACGGATCGCATCATCGTTTCCTGGGATGATATAATCTAATTCTTCAGGATCGCTGTTTGTATCTGCGATTCCAACAAGAGGAATTCCTAAAGTATGTGCTTCCTGTACACAGATGCTTTCTTTCTTAGGGTCTACAACGAAGATCATGTCTGGAAGTCCACCCATTTCTTCGATTCCACCTAAGTTCTTCTGTAATTTGTCTTTTTCTTTGTTAAGTTCTAAAACTTCTCTCTTTGGAAGTACGTCAAATGTTCCGTCTTCTTCCATCTCTTTGATCTTTTTCAGTCTAGCGATTCTAGATTCGATTGTCTTGAAGTTAGTCATCATTCCACCTAACCATCTCTGGTTTACGTAGAACATTCCGCAACGTTCTGCTTCAGCCTGAATAGAATCCTGAGCCTGTTTCTTTGTTCCTACGAACAGAATCTTTCCACCCTGTGCTACACAATCTTTTACTGCGTTGTAAGCATCGTCAACCATTCCTACAGATTTCTGTAAGTCGATGATATGGATACCATTACGCTCTGTGTAGATGTATGGTGCCATTTTAGGGTTCCATCTTCTTGTCTGATGTCCGAAATGTACACCTGCTTCAAGTAACTGTTTCATTGAAATAACGCTCATTTTAAATCTCCTTTAGTTTTTGCTTCCGCTATTTTCATCGTTCTGACAAACCTCTTGGGCACTTACCAGAATTCCAATAGCGTGTTTATTTTTACCTATGACAGTATATCAAACCTTGTCCTTCTTTGCAAGAACTTTTTCTTTAATTCTAAAAGAATTAATCAAGCTTTGTAATCTCGTCAAATATAAAGTCATTCACTACTTTAATATATGTTCCCTTCATACCAGAGGATCTTGTCTCAACAACTCCGGCACTTTCTAGTTTCCTTAGTGCGTTTACGACAACAGATCTTGTGATCCCGAATCTGTCTGCGATCTTGCTTGCAACTAAGACTCCTTCATTGCCTTCTAATTCTTCTAAGATATGGATCACTGCTTTGTGTTCTGTGAAGGATAACGTACTGATCGCGGAATCAACGATTCCTTTCTTTCTTCGTTCCTGTTCCACTTCTTCGCTTACAGATCTTAACATTTCAAGTCCGACAACGGTTGTTCCATATTCCGCTAAGATAATATCATCAATGGAATAATTTTCTCTCTGGCGGTACATAAATAATGTTCCGAATCTCTCTCCTGCGATATCGATCGGTGCGATGATCGCATAGTAATCATCAACGTCTGACTCAAATCCCAGTGTGGAAAGGCTGACGTTTTCATTGGTGGAAAGAATCGTTAATAGTCTTTCATTTAATGAAAAATCAACATAATCTTTGACATTTCCTGAGATCAGCTGATGAAGCACTTCGATGTGGTCTGCTTCATTTTTACCTAAGATCTTTCCTTTTTTACTGATGACAAGGACGTTTGAATTCATTACTTCTGTCAGAACTTTACAGATATCGTTAAATACAACTTTCTGTGAATTGTTATTATGAAGTAATTTATTAATCTTTCTTGTTTTATCTAGTAATTGTATACTACTCATCTATATTTTTTCTCCTTATTTTGACACTGACTCCCCAGAAGTCTCTTTCTCTTTTGCATCTTCTGGCATGCTGCATACGAATCCACATTCCTTGCTAGAGCATACAAGCTTCTTACCTTTTTCGATCATATAGCTTCCGCATTTTTCACATTTGACTGTGGATGGTTTCTGCCATGACATAAATTCACATTCCGGATTATTTTCACATCCGTAATATTTTCTTCCTTTTTTCGTTTTCTTTAAGACAACTTCTCCGCCGCACATTGGACATGGGATTCCGACTTTTTCAAAATGTGGTTTTGTATTTCTGCATTCTGGGAATCCAGGGCATGCAAGGAATTTCCCATATGGTCCGTACTTCACGACCATATTTCTTCCACATTCATCACAGATAACGTCTGTGACTTCGTCTTCGATCTTGATCTTCTCTAATTCTTTTTCTGCATTCTTCACTGCGATCTCAAAGTCTGGGTAGAAGTTCTCAATGACAGATTTCCAATGGACTTTGCCTTCTTCTACCATATCAAGCAAGCCTTCCATCATTGCTGTGAAGTTCACATCGACGATACTTGCAAATGCTTTCTTCATCATGTTGTTGACTGCTTCTCCAAGCTCTGTGACGTATAAGTTCTTCTTTTCTTTGACAACATAACGTCTTGCTGTGATCGTTGAGATCGTTGGTGCGTAAGTACTTGGACGTCCGATTCCAAACTCTTCTAGTGTCTTAACTAAAGATGCTTCTGTATAATGAGCTGGTGGCTGTGTAAAATGCTGTTTTGGTTCTAAATCATTCAATGTAAGTTTGGTATCTTCATCGATGGATTTTAACATTACATTTCCTTCGGATTTCTCATTGTTAATGTTATATACGGATAGGAATCCATCGAAGGCGATCTTACTTGCGGATGCATTAAAACGATAATCTCCGGCAGCGATCTTTACAGATGTATTCTCGTATTTGGCTGGTGCCATACGGCTTGCCATGAAACGGTTCCAGATCAGCTGGTATAAACGGAACTGATCTCTTGATAGTTCATCTTTGATGCTTGCTGGTGAGTTTGTCATGTAGGTTGGTCGGATGGCTTCATGTGCATCCTGTACTTTCTTGTCGTCTTTCTTGGCAACAGTTCCTGCTCCAACGAACTCGGCTCCATAAGCTTCCTTGATATATTCTTTCGCTGCGGCATCGGCTTCTACAGAGATACGTGTGGAGTCTGTACGTAAGTATGTGATCAGACCGACGGTTCCCTGTCCTTTGATATTGACACCTTCATATAACTGCTGTGCGATACGCATCGTTTTCTGTGGTGCGAAGTTTAACTTGCTGGATGCATCCTGCTGAAGAGTACTTGTCGTAAATGGAAGTGGGCTCTTCTTTAATCGTTCTGTGACTTTCACTCCTTCGACGGTGAATTCTTTTCCTTTTAAATAGGATAAGATCTCATTCATCTCTTCTTCGCTGTGAATCTCAATCTTCTGTTCTTTATTGCCGATCAGTTTGGCTTCTAATGGCTTTTTGCTTCCTTTGACATCTAATAAGGCTTCTAAGGACCAATATTCCTGTGGAATAAACAGGTTGATCTCTTCTTCTCTGTCACAAATCAGGCGTAGAGCTACGGACTGAACTCGTCCAGCACTTAAACCTCGTTTGATCTTTGCCCAGAGGATCGGACTGATCTGGTATCCTACGATTCGATCCAGAACACGTCTTGCCTGCTGTGCATCGACTAAGTTCATATCGATGTCTCTTGCGTGTTTGATAGAGTCTTTGACAGCTGTTTTTGTGATCTCATTAAATGTGATTCGACTGTAGTTTTTGTTCTCCAGTTTTAATGCGTAATATAAATGCCATGAGATGGCTTCTCCTTCACGGTCCGGGTCAGTCGCGAGGTATACTTTGTCTGCTTTTTTTACCGCTTTACGGAGAGCTGCTAATACTTCACCCTTCCCACGGATCGTAATGTACTTTGGTTCAAAGTCATTCTCGATATCTATTCCTAAGGTACTCTTTGGCAGATCGCGAACATGCCCGTTGGACGCGATCACTTCGTAATTCCTGCCCAGGAACTTTTTGATTGTTTTGGCTTTCGCCGGTGATTCGACGATAACTAGATATTTTGGCATATAGTATTACCCCTTGTTTACATTTTTTTGATATATAAGTTCTGATGGATCTGTTTGATATATCCTTTCGCTTCTAATTGAAATAAAGCTTGGATCACTTCTTCATAAGAGTCTTGGGATGCACTTAAGATCTCATCAATATATTTCGGTTTCAAACTCAACATATCATACACCCTTTTTTCTGCCTTTGCAAGAGATTTTGCACTATGCTTTGGAAATTTTCGTGAAAATCCTGTGAATTCTGAAAATTCTGTTAAAATATCGTTGACATTTTCAACTAATTTTGCTCCTTGTTTGATCAATCCATGACATCCTTGGCAATGTTTGTCTGTGATCATTCCGGGAACTGCGAACACTTCTTTGTTCTGATCAAGCCCGCAATCCGCCGTGATCAGCGATCCGCTCCTTGCTCTGGCTTCTGTGACGAGGATTCCATCACTTAATCCACTGATGATTCGGTTCCTTTCTGGAAAATGCCATTTGAGCGGTTCACTGCCTGGCGGGTACTCAGAAATAACTGTCTGATTCGCATACATTTCATAAAATAACTGAAAATTTTCTTTTGGGTAAATGAGATCGATCCCACATCCCAAAACCCCAACAGCCTGTCCTTTTTTGTCGATTATTTCACGGTGAACCGTCCCATCTACGCCCCTTGCGAGTCCACTTACGATCTGTACGCCTTGCTGAGCCAGCTCTTTTGCGAACTTTTTTGAGATTTCGAATCCATAAGTTGTCGGATATCTTGATCCAACGATCGCTATTGACAGTTCTTTTTCTTCATATGGCTGACCTTTTTGAAAAATCCCATACGGAGCATCGTAGATCTTCCTCAATCGATTCGGGTAAGCAGCTTCTTTTTGAATGATAAAACGGATATTTTCACGATGTAGGGCTTCATAGCCTTTCTTGATCGCTGTTTCATCTCTTGAATGGACGAAACGATCGTATTCAAGTTGTGTCATGTGTTCTTTTAAGATTTCTGGGTTGATCTTATAGAGTTCTTTTGGATGAATGAAGATATCCATCAATTCTTTTTGCTTCTTGATCGACAATCGGACTTTGCCGCATAGCCAGTACCAATATAATTTATCTTCCATATTCAAGCACCTCTTTGATAAATCCTGTATTTCTGAAGGTCATAGCTTCCATCAGGTGGATTGGTTTGATCTCTGATTCATTTTCCATAAGCATGATCGTCAGTGCTACTTTTAAAATCTTATCCATTCCTCGCCTTGTGATCCTGCCAGATTGATAGGCGATATCTAAAATCTCTTTGCATTCTTTGGATAAATGAAGGAGCTTGTTTAACTGTATGTGGCTTAAATGGCTGATATCACTGCATTGATAGTTTTTTAATAACTTTTTTTCTCTTTGGATGGTTGTTTCGATGCGTTCTTTGATCTGATCGGATGTTTCTTGACCCTCTTTTTGTATCTTCTGTGTATCAGCCTCTTTTTTACTTAGACATAGGACCATGTCAAAACGGTCTAAGATCGGACCGGACAATTTCTTTAGATAACGCTTTTTTTCATGATAAGTACATCGGCAGATCCCATCTTCCAATCCATAACCGCAAGGACATGGATTCATGGTGGCGATCAGTTGAAAGTCTGCCGGAAACTTGTGGTAGATCCCATTTCTGGTGATATCGATCGTTCCATCTTCCAATGGCTGTCTGAGTGCCTCGATACATTCTGTTTTAAATTCCATAAATTCGTCCAGAAATAAAATGCCATGATGTGCTAATGTGATCTCTCCTGCCGTCGGCGTCTTGCCGCCTCCAAGGAATGCGGCTTTCGGGATCATTGGATGTGGCTGGCGAAATGGTCTGGTATCATCTTCTAAATACCGTGGAATTCCAGTGGCATCATAGATTGCCTGAACTTCCATCTTCTCTTCTTTTGATAGTTGTGGAAGAATGGTCGGGATCCTTCTGGCTGCCATTGTTTTTCCTGAACCTGGGGAACCAATGATCAATAGATGATGTCTTCCAGTGACCGCGATCTCCATCGCTCTTTTTAAATGTTGTTGTCCGATGATGTCACTGAAGTCTTCTTCTGACTCTTCCTTTTGATAAGTTGTTGCACTTCTGCAACTTTTTTGATGATATGTTCCATGAAAATAGTCCAGGACATCCTGTAAACTGTCCATAAATACCACTTCAATATCTTCGATCCCTCTTAGAGAATTCTCATCTTCACTTGCCGCAAAGAACTTGTGAATGCCTTGTTTTCTTGCTTCTAAAACGATCGGAAGGCAGTTTCCTACACCTCTGATCTTGCCGTTTAGTCCTAATTCCCCCATGATACAGATATCATCTAACTTGCTTGCATCGATTAAATTCAGGCATCCTAAAAAGGCCACGGCGATTGGGAAATCGAACGCGGTTCCGTTCTTTCTTATATTGGCTGGGGATAAATTAACGGTGATCTTCATCGACGGTAAGGGATGGCCGATGGAGCGCAGTGCTGATGCAACCCGCTCTTTTGCTTCCATAGATTCTTTGGAAAGATAGCCTACCATTGTAAAATATGGCAGGCCGTTTCTGATCTCTACTTCTACGTGGATGAGCTTTCCGCTCACTCCACTGACGATTCCTGTGATTACTTCCTGATAAATAATACTCAACTCCTTCTCTTCTCAAAAAGGAAGCTGGTTTCAAAATGATATGGTTAGTTTATCACAAAAGTAATATTTTTACAATCTTGTTTATTCAAAACAATTGTGATTATTTTAATAATTTCTTTAATTCACTCATAAATGTGTTCACATCTTTGAATTCACGGTAAATGGCTGCAAATCTTACGTATGCAACTTCATTTAAATCCTTTAATTTGTCCATGACCATCTCTCCGATCACAGATGTTTCAACTTCTCTTGTTCCCATGTTATAGATCTTTGTCTCAATCTCATCGATCGCTGCTTCGATCTGCCCCATGGATACTGGGAGTTTGTGACAGGATTGTACGATTCCATTCCGGATCTTGTTTCGATCGTAGAGTTGTCGTGTCTTGTCTTTCTTGATGACACTCAACGGTTCTGTCTCTATCTTCTCATAAGTTGTAAAACGTTTTCCGCATTCGTCACATTGTCTTCTTCTACGGATCGCATTGTTGTCTTCTGCCGGTCTGGAATCTACGACTCTGGAATTCTCACTTCCACAATATGGGCATCTCATCTTCTTGTACCTCCGTGTTTTTACTGCTTGAAGTATATCATTTTTTTTGTAGAAAAGAAAGCTTTTCTTTTATTTCAGGCATTCTTTTTCGTTGATATCGACTAGAATCGTATCTCTGCCAATCCTTACAATGCATTTGTAGGGGATTTTGTAAACTTTATTCTTGCCAACGCATATGAGCATCTTCGTTGTTTTGGGAACGATCAGATAACAGATCTTACCCGTATGGATTTCAAATTCGAGGTCTAGGACAAAGCCTAAACATTCTCCTGTATTACAATTGATCACATCTTTTTGCCGAAGTTCGAGAAATTTCATGTCAGGAATCCTTTTTCTTCCTATTATAATAGTATTCTTTTTTTCCATGAATAGAAGCAGAAAAAAGCAGGAGATTCTGATCTCTCGAATCTCCTGCTTCTTTATTATTATAATGATATAAAGAAAGATTAAGCTTCTTTCTTTGGTGCTGGTTTCTTAGGAACTAATTTCTTTCCTGTAATGATTCCTTTTGGACATTTACCTGCACATAATCCACAACCTACACATTTATCGTAATCGATCTGTGCGATGTTGTTTTCAACTTTGATCGCTCCAAGACGGCATACTTTTTCGCATGCTTTACATCCGATACATCCTGCTTTACATACAGACATAACGTTTTTACCGAATTCTTTAGAGCTGCACTGTACTCTTGTTTTCTTATTTTCTGGTACAAGGTCGATCAATGCTTTTGGACATGTTTCTGCACATTTTCCACATCCTACACATGCTTCTTCATCGATGTGAGCGATTCCGTTCACGATAGAGATCGCATTTTCTGGACATACTGCTGCACAGCTTCCAAATCCCATACATCCAAATTCGCATCCTTTTGGTCCTGCACCTGGTACGTTCATCGCTTCGATACAGCTCTGAACTCCTGAGTACTGGTATTTGTCAGATGCTTTTTCGCAAGTTCCGGCACATTTTACGAATGCGACTTTCTTCACGAATTCTCCTGCTTCTACACCCATGATCGCACTGATCTTCTCAGCTGCAGCTGCTCCACCAACTGGACAGCCGTTCACTGGTGCTTCTCCATTTGCGATTGCTTTTGCAAGTCCATCACAACCTGCGTATCCACAACCACCACAGTTATTTCCTGGAAGTTCTGCACGGATGGCTACTTCCTTCTCGTCTACAGGAACTTTAAATTTCTCTGAGGCAATTCCCAGTAAGATTGCGATAAGCAGACCGGTTCCTCCGACAACAACCATGGCAAGTAAAATTGCTGATATATTCATCTTCTTTACCTCCTAAATAAGTCCTGAGAATCCGAAGAATGCGATTGCCATTAATCCTGCTGTTAACAGTGTGATAGGCATTCCTTTGAAAGATTCTGGGATGTTGTTGTATTCCATCTTTTCACGGATACCAGCAAGGATAACAATAGCGATCAGGAATCCTAAAGAGATACCGATACCATTGACTACGCTGGCGATGAAACTATAGTCGTTCTGTACGTTTGTTAATGCTGTACCAAGAACTGCACAGTTTGTTGTGATCAGTGGAAGGAATACTCCCAGAGATTCATATAATGCTGGCATAGATTTCTTTAATACCATTTCTACGAACTGTACTAATGCTGCGATTACCAGGATAAATACGATCGTATTTAAGTATGTTAAATCTGTTGGTACTAATAAAAATGTATAAATTAAATTTGTAACTGCTGATGCGATAGTAATAACGAAGAGAACGGCTGCACCCATTCCGGCTGCTGTCTCAACTTTCTTAGAAACTCCAAGGAAAGGACATAAACCAAGGAACTGGCTTAATACGACGTTATTTACCAGCGCTGAACCGATGGCAATTAACAGTAAACTTTTCATCTTAATCCTCCTTATTTGTCATCTACAGTTGTATCAAAAAAGCTTCTGGAACCGCAAGCGCTGTTTCCGCAGTGAGAACAATCTCCGCATCCACCACTTGTTGCTTCTCCGGCTTTTTTAGGTTTTTTGCTCTTAACTTTATTCTGGATCGCTACTAAGCATGCAAGTACGAAGAATGCTCCAGGTGCCAGGATAAAGATTGTGATTGGTTCGTATGCAGATGGCATTACCTGCATTCCGAAGATCTGACCTGCTCCTAATAATTCACGGAATGCTCCTAAAATTGTTAAGGCTACAGTAAATCCAAGTCCCATTCCAAGTCCGTCAAAGAAGGAGTTGATTGGTCCGTTCTTTGCTGCAAAGGATTCTGCACGTCCAAGGATGATACAGTTTACTACGATCAGTGGGATGTATAATCCTAATGCGTCGTTAACTGCTGGAACATATCCCTGTAATAGGAACTGTACGATTGTTACCAGAGATGCGATAACTACGATATATCCTGGAATACGTACACGATCAGGGATGACATTTCTTAATGCGGAAATGATCATGTTAGAAAACATTAATACGGCTGTTGTTGAAAGTCCCATTCCTGCACCGTTGATCGCAGATGTTGTTACTGCTAATGTAGGACACATACCTAACATTAAGACGAAGGTAGGGTTTTCTTTTACGATACCATTAATCAATCGTTCCATTGGATTTGGTTTCATGTTTAATTACCTCCCTTCAGGCTCTTTGAATATGCAACACAGCTGTTAACTGCACTTGTGACAGCACGGCTTGTGATCGTTGCACCACTGATGGCATCTACTTTAGAATCATCGTTCTTACCAGATCCATCTTTTACAACTTCAAATTTGTCTGCTTTTTTGTTTTTAAAGTTACTCTTGAATTCTGGTTCTTTGGCTTTCATACCTAAACCAGCTGTCTCGCTGATGGATAATGTTTCATAACCATTGACTGTTCCATCATCTCTAACACCTACAGATAAAGATACATCTCCACCGTATCCTTCTGGGTTTGTTACAGAGAATACGTATCCAAGTTCTTTTCCGTTTTTGTCAACTGCTTTTACAACTTCAGAAATCGTGTTCTGTCCAAGATCATTTTTCTTTAAGACAGCTGCTACGTCTTTCTGGTCTAATTTTACTGTATCGAATTTCGCTGCATCTTTGAATACGGCTTTGTAAGCTTCCTGTTTTGTCTTTTCTTCCTGTGCGGCGATCGGTGCTTTTGTTACATTATATACGATACCTAAAAGGAGTCCTGCAATTAATGTGATCACACATAATTTGATACAATCCATTACGAGATTCTTATTCATTGCTCTTACCTCCTTTTTTTACGATTCCAAATGGAGTTGGTACTGTCACTCTCTCGATCAGTGGAACTAATAAGTTCGCAATGATGATTGAATAAGATACACCTTCTGCCATTGGTCCGAACAGACGGAATAATCCAGTTAAAATACCAAGAACGATCGCATAGATGATCTTTCCGTTCTTTGTAATTGGAGATGTTACGTAGTCTGTTGCCATGAAGATCGCACCTAACATTAATCCACCACTGAAGATCTGTGCTGCCATGTAAGATAGATCAAATCCATGACCACCGAAGATCAGTACGAAGATTGCTACAACTGCAACGTAAACACATGGGATGATCGGAGAGATGACTTTCTTAAATACTAAGTATACTCCACCGATGATCAGTAATAATGCAGATGTTTCACCAATTGTTCCAGGAACGAATCCTAAGAATGATTTCATAACATCCACGCTTTTTCCCTGTTCCATAACAGCAAGTGGTGTTGCTGTTGTCACACCATCATATGTAAATGTTGTCATTCTTGCTGCAAATGAGATCATTAAGAAACATCTTGCACCAAGGGCTGGGTTCATAAAGTTCTGTCCCAATCCACCGAATACCTGTTTTACAACGATGATCGCGAAGATTCCACCAAGGATCGGCATCCAGAATGGTGCTCCTGATGGTAAGTTTAATGCAAGTAACAGTCCGGTTAATGCCGCACTTAAGTCACCTACAGTGATTGGCTGTTTCATAAGTTTCTGGTAAATATACTCAACGACAACACAGGTAGCAACAGAAATTGCAACTGTCAGTGCCGCAGATGCTCCAAAGATATAGATACCAAAAATTGTAGCGGGTAGTAATGCGATGATAACATCTAACATAATCTTTTGTGTTGAGCCATTATCTCTTACATGAGGATTGGCTGACACATGATATAATGTTTCGCTCATATGTATCTCTCCTTTATTTCTTTCTACGGTTAGCTAATACCTGTTTACGACCTGTCTTCATGGACTGTGCAAGGTTACGTTTTGCTGGACAGATAAATGAACAAGATCCACACTCAACGCATTCTGCTCCATAAAGTTTCTCAAACTCGTCAAACTGATTATGATCTGCTAATACAGATAATTTCGCTGGCATCAGCTTCTGCGGACAGACGCTTACACATCTTCCACAACGAATACAATTGCTTGGTTGGTTCGCAGCAACTTCATCTTTTGTGAATGCTAAGAAGCATGAGAATGTTTTGACAGCTGGTACGTCTGTTGTAAACATTGCCATACCCATCATAGGTCCACCAGAAATGATCTTCTCAGGCTGTGTTTTAAATCCACCGGCTGCTTCGATCAGTTCCTGTACGTTTGTTCCTGTACGTACTTTAAAGTTGCTTGGATTCTTGATCGCATCTCCAGTAACTGTCACAACACGTTCGTATAATGGTTTACCATCTTTGACAGCTTCTTTGATCGCTACGATCGTAGCTACGTTATCTACGATGCATCCTGCATCTGCTGGTAACATGCTGGAGTTGATGCTTCTTCCTGTTGTTGCATAAATCAAAGAACGTTCTGCACCCTGTGGGTATTTTGTCTTTAATGTAGCAACGCTGATTCTTGCATCACCTTTTACTAATGCTTCTACTTTAGCAATTGCATCTTTTTTATTATCTTCAATACCAATGATACCTTTTGCTTTTGGGAACATATCAAGTACGATATTTAATCCTTCAATTAAAAGTTCTGGTGTCTCCATTAAGATGCGGTAGTCACCTGTGATATAAGGTTCACACTCAGCTCCATTTACGATGATATATTCAATCGCATCTGGATCTTTTGGCGCTAATTTCACATGTGTTGGGAATCCGGCTCCACCAAGTCCTACGATTCCAGCTTCTTTGATCGCTGCTAAAACATCATCTTTAGACATCTGATCATAAGGTTTTGCCTCAAAGGCAGCCTCTTTGAATTCTCCATCATTCTCAATTACGATAGAGTTAACTTTTGCTCCTGCTGGAGTCATTCTTGGCTCGATCGCCTTTACAGTTCCTGAAACAGAGCTGAAAATATTCGCGGATACAAATCCTCCAGCTTCTGCCACCTTCTGGCCTACTAACACCTGGTCTCCCTTGCTAACGATTGGCTGTGCAGGAGCACCGATGTGCTGACCTAAAGGTAAAACAACATCTCCTTTTGGCAGGTATTCGGTGATTGGTGAATTCTTTGCAAATTCTTTACCATCTGCCGGATGAACACCGCCGCTAAATGTAAACAATGCCATTTTAAGCCTTCCTTTCTTCTTTACATTTTTTTCCATTGCGAAAAAAAAGAGTTCTCATAAAATGAAAACTCCTTTGAACACAAGACTTATAATACCATAGTCTTTTTTATTTTTCAATGTTTTTTTAACAATTTCTTTGCATTTGCATACAAAATTCTATGTTTTACTTCAGATTTTCTTAAGATTCTGAAATAATTTACAATTCTGGCTTTTATATTCTATCATTTACGGATCTGTCCATTTCCATAAATAATAAATTTGCTGGTTGTCAGTGCATCTAATCCCATTGGTCCTCTAGCATGAATCTTCTGGGTACTGATTCCGATCTCTGCTCCAAATCCAAATTCAAATCCATCAGTAAATCTTGTGGATGCATTAACATAAACGGCTGCTGCATCGATCTGATTTAAGAATTCCTGTGCATTCTGGTAAGAATCTGTGACGATCGCTTCCGAATGCCCCGTATTGTAATGATTGATATGTGCCACTGCTTCGTCAAAGCTGTCGACAGTTTTCACAGAAATGATAGAATCTAAGTATTCTGTTCCCCAGTCTTCTTCTGTTGCAGGAATGACCTGGTCATTTAAAGCACAAACCCTCTCATCTCCACGTACTTGCACACCTTTGGCTAATAAAGCTTCAATGATCGCTGGACCATGGCTTTCTATGATATTTTTATGTAATACTAGAGACTCACATGTATTGCATGTTCCAAGCCTCTGTGTCTTTGCATTGATGATGATGTTAACTGCCATGTCTTTCTGGGCAAATTCATCTACGTATACATGACAATTTCCTGTCCCTGTCTCGATCACTGGCACTGTAGAATTCTTTACAACACTCTGAATGAGTCCTGCACCACCTCTTGGGATCAGAACATCTAAGTATTCATTTAACTGCATCATCTTTGTAGCTGTCTCACGGCTTGTATCTGTCAGCAGCTGAATGCTGTATTTTGGCATATTGCAGAATTCTAGTGCACTCTGGATCACATTTGTGATCGCAAGATTTGAATTGATCGCATCACTTCCACCACGAAGAAGGCATGCATTTCCTGTCTTAAAACATAGTGCAAATGCATCTGCTGTTACGTTTGGTCTTGATTCGTAGATGATACCGACAACTCCTAATGGTACTGTTTTCTTACCGATCAAAAGTCCATTCGGTGTTTTCTGCATATGTTCTACAGAACCAATTGGATCATGTAGTTCAGCTACCTGACGAAGTCCTTCTGCCATTGCTTCGATACGGTCAGGATTCAGGGATAAACGATCGATCAACGCCTCGCTCATATCATTGCTTTTTGCATTCTCTACATCTTTATAATTCTCACTTAAGATATATTCCTGATTCTGTACCAGACATTTAGCTGCTTCTCTTAATACTTCATTCTTATCTTCAATCCCTGCTTTTCCAAGAATTATCGATGCTTCTTTTGCCTGTTTTCCTAGTTGTTCTAACATTATGAATGCCTCCTTTTCGGTGCGGTTTGCATCTATCTCCATCTGTTTTATCTGCTCTAGTTTAATCCTTTTGGTTTTAATGGAGTGATCGATCCATCTTCATTTTTGATACTTACATTATTAAGCTGTGCTCTTAAGTTTGCACGAACAGACTGGATGTATTCATGTCTTAACTTTCTCTGTTCTTCTTTCTGTTCTGGTGTTAACCCAATGGATTTATCCAGATTGTATAATTCATTAATTCTTTGAATATCTTTTTCTTTCATCTGTAATATTTCCCTTCTATATAATACATTGTTTTATCTTATTATGCCTTAAAATATGGGCGTTCTGTTAAATATTTCTTGAAATCAAAGTCTGGTCGTTTGTGTGCTAAGAATAATGTTCCGATCTCTTCTCCTGCAACAACTTTATTGACATTATTTAAATTATTGCTGTTTACGATCACCATATCTGCTCCAGCATCTGTTACGATATTGGCTGCTGCGATCTTCGTTTCCATTCCGCCAGTTCCGACCTTAGTTACAGCTCCTTTTGCCATTCTTCCGATCTTTTCATCTAAGACCGGCACTTCAGGAATCAGTTTGGCCAGTGGATTCTTGTGTGGATCATCCGTATAAAGTCCGTCAATATCTGTCAGGAGGATTAATAGATCACCTTGTACAACCGCTGTTACGACAGCAGATAAGGTATCATTGTCACCAAACTCGATCTCTTCTGTCGATACCGTATCGTTTTCATTTACGATTGGGATCACGCCAAGTTTTAGTAATTCTTCAAATGTATTCTTGGCGTTATATCTTCTCTCGTCATTGAGCATCGTCTCTTTTGTGATCAGAATCTGTGCAGATCCCTGATTGTATTCAGCAAACAGTTTCTGGTAAATCATCATTAACTGTCCCTGTCCTACAGCAGAACATGCCTGCTTCATCGGAAGGGATGTCGGACGGTTTTCTAATCCCAGGGCTTTAAATCCTACACCGATCGCTCCTGAAGATACCAGGATCACGTCTTTTCCGCTGTTATGTAAGTCTGTTAAAACACGGACTAATTTCTCTAATCGGAATAAATTGATGTTTCCTGTTGCTTTATGGATCAAAGAAGATGTACCTACTTTGACGACAATTCTTTGTTTATCTTTTAGTTTTTCACGATTATTCATTTTACATTCACTCCTTGAAAGGTATTTTACACTGTAACGAGGGCTTGCGCAACCTTAATTCCATCCATTGCTGCAGAAGTGATGCCGCCAGCAAAACCTGCTCCCTCTCCGCATGGGTAGATTCCTTTGATATTGCTCTCAAATCCTTGATCTCTCTCGATTCTTAACGGAGAAGATGTTCTTGCTTCAATTCCGCACAAAATCGTATCTTCTCGATTAAATCCTTTGATCTTTGTATCAAAATATTGCATTCCTTCCGAAATCGCTTCACTGACCGATTCTGGAAGACAGTTTCTTAAGTTTCCAAAACTTGTCAATCCTTTGGTATTCGGTGTGATCTCGCCAAAGGATTCTGTAATCTTTCCTTCTCTGAAATCTTTTAATGTCTGAACCGGGATTCTTCCTTTTCCTTCGCTAAAAGCTTTTTCTTCCCATTTCTGCTGAAATCTTACGCCTGCTAATGCGTCATTTCCATCAAAATCCTCTGGTGTAACACTTGCGATGATCGCACTGTTGGAATTCTTTGCTGCTCGATCGTGATTGCTCATTCCATTGACCGTCAATCGTTCTGGCTCTGAAGACGCGTTGACCACGAAACCTCCCGGACACATACAGAAGGAATACACACTTCTTCCATTGTTTGCATGATATGTTAGTTTGTATGATGCAGCTGGAAGATCATATTGATCTGCTCCCTTTCCATACTGCGAATGATCGATCATCTCACGCGGGTGTTCCACACGAAGTCCGATCGCAAAAGCTTTAGGATTCATTTCCAGATCACGATCTGATAAGACCTTAAATGTATCTCTGGCACTGTGTCCCGGTGCTAAGATCGCTGCTTCTGTTTTGATTTCTTCTTTATCATTGATGATCAGCCCTGTTAATTTTCCATCCTGGATCACGAAATCTGTCACTTTCGCCTCAAAACGGACATCTCCACCAAGAGATCTGATCTCTTCTCTGATCCCTGCAACGACATTTCTTAAAAGATCCGTTCCGATATGTGGTTTATTTTCATATAAGATCTCTTCTGGTGCACCATGTTCTACAAAAGTTTCTAAAACAAATCTATTCCTTCCGAATTTGTCTTTTACTAAGGTATTTAGTTTTCCGTCTGAAAATGTTCCTGCTCCTCCTTCTCCAAATTGTACATTGGATTCAGGATTCAGTTCACCACTCTCCCAGAAATGTTCTACATCTTTCATACGGTTTGTGACATCTTTCCCTCGTTCTAAGACGATCGGATGTAATCCGGCTCTTGCAAGCATCAGTGCTGCAAACAGACCTGCCGGTCCCATTCCGATCACAACCGGTGGATATTTAAATTCCCGCTGATTTTCTGGAAATTCAAACTTCTTTTCTTTTACTGTCATGATATTACGATTCTTGTTCTTTTTGAGGAATTTCTCTTCTTGACCCTTACCTAATGTCACATCAACTGCATACACATAAGATAATTCTTCTTTTTTCCTCGCATCAATAGACCGTTTTACAATCTTGTATTGTTTATATTCTGTATTATGTAATGCTTTTTTTATCTTCTTCTCAAGTGCTGCCTCTTTGTGATCGATCGGCAGCTTGATCTGGTTGATTCTTATCATTGTCTTCCTATCTGGCTTGCAGCGATGTATCCAGATGTAAATGCCCACTGAAGATTATACCCTCCGCATGTTCCATCGACATCTAGTAATTCACCGACAACATAAAGCCCTTCTAATAACTTTGATTCTAATGTTCCTTGTATGATTTCTTTTGTGGATACGCCTCCGGCTGTTACCTGTGCCATATCATATCCTTTATATCCTTTGATCTCAACTTCAAAGTGTTGGATCATATCTAAGATCCTGTTAAGATCTTTCCTGGATATCTGAGCAACCGGTTTTCTTGGATCAATCTTTAATCTCAGTAAGATTGCATATACCAGTTTTTTATTTAAAAATCCCTGGAAGAATTCTTCGACTGTCTTATAATTGCAGCTCTTTAAGAATACTTCTGTTGTTTCTTCTAAGGTTACCATCTGTGGCATGAGATTTAAATAGATTTTTACTTTTTTCTTTCTTCTTAATGCTTCGATCGCAAAATGACTGATCTGGAAAATCGGGATCCCTGAAACCCCATATTTTGTAAACTGAACTTCTCCATGTTCTTTGGCGATCAATTCATTATTCGCGTAAACGCTGACATTACTGACATTTCGAACTCCAGAGGTGTCTTTTAAATATTTTCCTTCTGCTTCTAATCCTACCAAAGACGGGAATGTATCCGTGATCTTATGATGAAAGTCTTTGGCAAGCTTGTATCCACTTCCGTTGCTTCCTAAGTTTGGCTGTGCACATCCACCAGTTGCAAGGATCAGATTGCTTGACTGAAAACATTTGTCATTTCCATAGACATAAAATGTGGACTTACGTTTCTCTGCTTTCGTGACTTCAAATTCTGTCAGAATATCCACGTGCAGATGCTTTAATTTCTGTGTCAATGTATCAACAACAGTTGCTGCCTGCAAAGATGCAGGATAATAATATCCATTTTGCTCTGTCACAAGCATTCCGAGAGATTCAAAGAACTGAATGAGATCTTCTAATCCAAATTCCTCGATCATCGGATAGGCAAAGGAAGGTCTCTGCCCTCTGTAGCAATTCTCGTCCATGTAAGCATTTGACAGATTGCATCTTCCATTTCCCGTTGCTAATATTTTCTTTCCTAATTTATCCATCCGTTCAAGCAAGAGAACTTTCTTATGATGACTAGCTGCTGTGATCGCTGCCATCATACCAGAAGCCCCTGCTCCAACGATGATCACATCATATTTCATTCGTTATTTTTCTCCAAATATTTATTTTAACTACTGTATGATTCCAGAAAATGATATACTTCTTCTCTGTTTTCAAAGATAAAATTCTCTTTCAGCATATTTTTGATGTCTGCTGGCAGATTCTCTTTCTTCATATCTGTATATTCAAAAACTTCTTTGGTCTTATTATTAATCACAGCCAGACTTCCATCAAGAATCTTCAGACTGTACGTTGCCTTAACCTTCTTGACTGCTTTGGTCTGTTTTTTTTCAGCTGTTGTTGTTATCTGAGAACGAACTTCCTTGAGGTTGTCCTTCTTTTCATTTGCTGAGAATGCAAGATAACACATACAGATGCACAAAACTGTGATCACAACCATATATATCATCAAAAATCGATTGATCTTCTTCATAATGCAACCCTCCTTTGGCTATATTGTTACCAAAGATAAGGGAATTTATACAAAAAGCCCAAATCATAGCAGATCTGGACTTTTTCTTCCTTTTATAAATGGAAGCCCTTACGATCCTTACAGCAAATGTAATTTCTTTGCTAATCTGACGATCAGATTTCCTTTTGGAATCTTAGTAAGTTCTTCTTCTGTAAATACTCTTAACTTAATGATCGCTGCAAAATAGATCAGTGCTCCAACTGGCACTGCAATGATCACGCAGACCGCAAAGCATACTCGCCCGAATGGAAGAACGCTTTGAACCGCATACTGAATCAGAAAACAGACAACACCCATCACTGCTGCACTTAATGCAGGCTTGATAAATGTCTTTGTGATCTCCTGATGAAAACCTGTGTATTTCTTGATGGAGTGTGCATTTAACAGACACATCACAAGGGAAAATGCCATAGTCGCAAATACCAATCCATATGTTTTACAATCTGTGTATGTTAATAAAAGCCATAATACAACGATATTGACCACAACGGAAATCGCAGAATGTCTGACTGGCACTCTCATCTTTCCCATTCCCTGTAAGATACCATTTGTCAACGTTGACAGACAGTAGAAAATAACGGAAACTGCACCGATCCGAAGCATAGCTGCTCCTAATCCCTTGGCATATGTTGCACCGAAGATCAATCCATTGATCGAACTATTTAACACACCTAGTCCAACCGCACATGGGATCGCGATCATCATCGTAAAACGTATCGCCATCTGGATACTGTCGTTCATATCGTCCTTCTTGCCTAACGCATAGGCTGCAGAAACATTTGGCACGATCGCATTGGAAAGTGCAGATGCCATCGCAACTGGAACATTGATCAACACGTTATACTGACCGCTGAACAAACCATAAAATTCTGAAACTACTTTCGCCGTAATTCCTTTTCCTACTAAGATATTACTAAAGATCGTCTGGTCGATCGTTGCACTACAGTTATAGATCGCTGTACTAAAGATAACCGGTGTGATCGTTAATAATAAGATCTTTAAGATATTCCCATAAGATTCAATATATTTTGTACGGTCATGTTTCATCTGAATCTTGACCTTTGGCTGGTATGCACGATAAATGATAGAGCAGAAGATCAATCCTGTTAAAACACCGACTCCTGTACCGATCGCACTACCTGCTGCCCCATGTCTTGCGATCTCATATGTGATCTTGTTAGATGGCAGATATGGTAAGATCAGTACATATGCCATCAAAATACTAAAGATCGCATTCAAGATCTGCTCAATGATCTGGGAAATGGATGTTGGCACCATTGTATTATGTCCTTGAAAATATCCTCTAAGTACTCCAAGAATCCCAGAGAAAAAGATCGTTGGGGAAATGACCTGAAGGGCAAGTGCTGCACCTTTTTGATGTCCGACAAAGGTTGGTGCTCCAAAATATGCGATCATGGACGCGATACCACCAACGACAACTGCATAAACTAATGCTCCATAGAAGATTCTCTGAGCATTGATATATTCTTTCTTCGCAAGTCTTGCAGAAATTGATTTGGATACCGCAAGTGGAATACTAAAGGATGCGATCAGCAGAATAATGTTATAGATATTATACGCATAAGAATAGTACCCCATACCTTCTTTGCCGATGATCCCAAACAGTGGACTACGATATAATAATCCGATCACACGGCAGACAATGGATGCTGCGGCTAAGATCATTCCTTGCATTAAAAATGAGTTTTTGCTGCTTTTACTCATACTAAACCTCTTTCATCTCTTGTATATTTCGTCTTTGTCAAAATCTCTTCCTGACGTTTTTCCATATCTTTTCGTTCTTCCTCTTCCATATGGTCATATCCAAACAGATGTAACATACTGTGAGCGATCAAAAAGGCATATTCTCTCTCCCTGCTGTGTCCATAATTCTCGGCCTGTTCCCATACCTTGTCCATGGAGATCACGATATCTCCAAGCAGAAATTCACCACTCTCCGGATCAAATGCCATCGGATCTTCTTCAATCTTTGAGAAATCCGCTGGTTCTTCGTATTCTGCCATTGGAAAAGACAGTACGTCTGTTGGTCGGTCGATCTCTCTTTGTTCTTTGTTGATCGCATGAATCGTTTCATTATCGGTTAGCATTAAATTCACTTCGCACTCATAAGGGCAGTCCACATAATCAATTGCTGCCTCGATCACTTCATGTGCGATCTTTTCATAAGGGATATTGATCTCCCCTTCGTATTCATTCTCGATTATAATACTCATAACATTCCTATCTTCTGTTCTTTTTGTTATTGTTATTCTTATTCTTTTTCGCAGATCTGGCTGCTTCATATTGATCATATGCTGCAACGATCTTCTGTACTAATGGATGTCTGACAACGTCCTTATTGGTAAGCTCACAGACCCCGATCTCCTTAACTTTTCTTAACACTCTTAGAGATTCTTCTAATCCTGAAATACTGTCAAATGGCAAGTCTTTCTGTGTTAAGTCACCCGTGATGATCGCTTTGGACCCAAATCCAATACGTGTTAAGAACATCTTCATCTGAGCAGGTGTCGTATTCTGTGCCTCATCTAAGATAATGTATGCATTATCCAGTGTACGTCCTCTCATGTAAGCTAATGGAGCGACTTCAATCAAGCCTTTCTCCATATTCTTCATAAATGCGTCAGCCCCAAGGATCTCATATAATGCATCATATAATGGTCTTAAATATGGATCAACTTTACTCTGTAGATCTCCAGGCAAGAAACCTAGCTTCTCTCCTGCCTCAATTGCTGGTCTTGTTAAAATGATACGGCTGACTTCATCATTCTTAAATGCTGTGATCGCCATTGCCATTGCAAGATATGTCTTACCAGTTCCTGCAGGACCGACTCCAAATGTGATCATCTTATTCTTGATCGCATCGACGTATTTTTGCTGTCCTAAAGTCTTTGGTTTGACTGCTTTACCCTGGATCGTATGACAGATGACATCTTTATCAAGCTCCAAAAGACTTGGAGATTTCTCTTCCATTGATAACGATAACGCATAGTTTACATTCTGCTCTGTGATCACATTTCCTCGTTTGGATAATTCGAGTAGTTCATCGATCACGGAGATTGCATGATTAACTGCCTGCTGTGTTCCAATACATTTTAAATGGTCACCTCTCAGGATCAGACTCACATGCAGTGTTTTTTCGATTTTCTTCATATAGGCATCAAACTGCCCGAATACATTCCCGCCATGTTCTGCCGGAAAATTCATTTCTATTTCAACTGGATTCATCTAATTCTCAGTCTCCTTCTTTGTGTATATTCCTTATGTATTCTACCATCTGTTACAAAGTTTTTCAACCTGAGTGGCAAAATCCATATGGCCTGATTCATAACTTTTATTTATTGCTGCGCTGTTGTTGGTGTGATCATTTCTTCTTGTTTCTTTGTTAATTTCTTGATATTTCGGATCTTTCCGACACTTTCTTCTTTGATGATCGATGCCTTAACTTCATATCGGTTGTTCTTTTTTTTATAATTTCCTTCACAGTGAACGATCTTTGCTCCTGCTTTTGCTTTCTTCATAAGATATCGTTCCAACTGTTTTTTTAATTTTAACTGTGCTTCTTTTTTTGTCAAGATTTTCTTCTTTGGCCTGTATCTTTCAGTTATCTGCATCGTGATCCCAATGGGCAGATAAAAAGATTTCCCTATCTTTAATGATCTTCTCTTTGTCATAACATTTGTATGATCCTGTCTTTTCTTTTCGGGAAAATCGAATTGATACTGTCCAAAATATAAATTTTTGATACTCTTTTTCTTGCCTGTGATCAGCTTCTCGTAATATTCCATGGGAATTGAATTGTTGTACACCTCTTTAGTGCGCATCACGATCTCTCCGTCCGCTTTGATCTTATCCGTCTGTGTCACAGTAAAATCATCACTGTAGTAATAGATCAATCCAGAAATTAAAGTTGTTCCGCTTTTGACACTGTCCCCAACACTTACAAGCGGCGTTCCACTTTTGACCGCCATTTTTGTAATGATCCCTGATTTATTTGCCACGATATCACATGGTTTCTTTGGATTCTGCTTTGTTTTGCGATCTAAGGTCTCTTTTATCTCAATATGCAGTCTTGTTCCCTGAATCGAACAGGATGCCCACGCAATCTCAGCATAATCTTCCCTCAGATGGTCTTCCAATGCATCACAGTCAATCTGGTATTTTAATGTTCCAATATGGTAGTAGTTATCCGTAACATACTTTAATATATCACTTTCTGAATATACTTCTCCTCCAGAAACTGTAATCTCCCATAAAAACTGACTCAGCGAAAGGATCATTAAACCGCACAAACACATGGAAAAAAATAATATTTTACGTTTTTTATGTTCTTTTAAGAAATATGGCAGTCCTTTTTGCCCTTGTAACGCAAGATCAACATTTGCTTTCTCTGCTAATGCTTCCAACATTTGATAAGAACTTCGTCTGATAAAAAACACATAGCCGTCTGATACTGGTTTTAATTCCCACAATACAAGATGATTTTTTGCACAGAGATTCAAAAAACGCTCTGTCTGATATCCTTTGACTTGAAAATACAGCCTTCCAAATATAAAGTGCAGAATTTTAAGCATTTCTCATGCTCCTTTCAAAGAATATCATACATATTCCAGCCTTTTGATCTTTCCTTTGATCTTCATTGATTCCTGTGAGTAAAAATCAACTGCCAGATCACATCCACAGATATTTAATATAACATGATTCCCCTGAATGGAGATCTTATTCTCATCATATGATACGATCCCCCTGTAATTTTCTATGTATGCTTCACAGTTTCCTGTCAAGGTTATAATGAAATCTCCAAACACCACATCTCTTGGAAGAGAAAGTCCTTTAGCAATCACTTCTTTTGGTTTCTTCTTCATGCAAAACTCCTTTTGTGGCATTTGGTTTAATATATGCCGAAAAAAAGCACCATATACCTGTTCCCAGGTAAATGATGCTTATCTTTTCAATCAAGTAAAAATTATTTAGATTTTCTCTTACGAGCCGCTTCAGACTTTTTCTTACGTCTTACGCTTGGCTTTTCGTAATGTTCTCTTTTACGAATCTCCTGCTGAATTCCTGCTTTTGCACAGTTTCTCTTGAATCTGCGAAGAGCGCTATCTAAAGATTCATTTTCTTTAACGATTACGTTTGACATTCTATTCCCGACCTCCCCTCCAGTCTTGTACTTGTGCATAGGACTGTTTGGGTTTTAATTTTTTGCACTAGATTAGTATATCACATTTTAGATTTTTGTCAACTATGAAATTTGACTTTCTAAAATTTCTTTTACTTTTGCTACTGCTTCTGGAATTCCGGCTGGATTCTTTCCTCCGGCCTGAGCCATATTTGGACGTCCTCCACCGCCGCCTCCAACGCATCCGGCGATCGCTTTGATCAGGTTTCCAGCGTGTGCTCCTGCTTTCTGTGCCTCGTCTGTTACCATGGCAACTAAGAATACTTTTCCGTCTTTCTGGGAAGCAAGGACAATGACACCTTCTCCTAATTTCTCTTTTAAGTTATCTCCAAGTTCACGAAGTCCATTCATATCAACGTCTTCTATAGAAGTTGCAAGAAGTTTCACTCCTTTTACTTCTTCTACCTGATCCATAACATCTCCCAGAGCGTCTTTTGCAAGTTTGCTCTTTAAGGATTCGTTTTCGCTCTTTAATTCTTTTACTTCTGCAAGAAGTGATTCAATTCTTGTCAGCAGTGTTGCTGGTGTAGCTTTTAATGCTTTGGCTGCTTCTTTTAATTCTTCTTCCTGCTTATGGTAGTAGTTAAATACTCCCTGATCTGTCACTGCTTCGATTCTTCGAACTCCTGATGCAACACCAGTTTCAGATAAAATCTTGAATGCTGTGATCGCTCCTGTATTCTTCACATGAGTACCACCACATAATTCTACAGAGAAATCTCCCATGGATACAACGCGTACTTCGTCTCCGTATTTCTCTCCAAACAGTGCCATAGCTCCTGTTTTCTTAGCTTCTTCCATAGACATAACTTTTGTCACAACTGGAAGATCCTGAGCGATCTTTTCGTTGACGATCTTCTCAACTCTTGCGATCTCATCATCAGATAATGGTGAGAAATGTGTAAAGTCGAATCTTAAATGTTCCGCATTATTTAAAGATCCTGCCTGCTCTACATGAGTTCCAAGCACTTCTCTTAATGCTTTCTGTAATAAATGAGTTGCACTATGGTTCTTTGCACCTAATGCTCTGTTCTTCTCATTCACTGTAAAGACCGCTTTGTCTCCTACGTTGAATGTTCCTTCGACTACATGTCCAACATGTCCAAACTTACCACCGGATAATTTAATGACATCTTCTACTTCAAAAGATGCATCTCCGCTGATGATCACACCTTTATCTGCTTCCTGACCACCGCTTGTAGCATAGAATGCTGTCTGATCAGCGACGATCGTTCCTTTGTCTCCTTTGTTCAGAGTTGAAACAACTTCTGTCTCTGTTGTCATAGCTGTGATCTCACCTTCACAAGTAAGTTCATCATATCCAACGAATTTTGTTGTCATGGCTGGATCTAACTGTTCGTATACAGTTGCATCTGCACCCATGTAGTTTGTTGTCTTTCTTGCAGCTCTGGCAGTCTCTCTCTGAACCTGCATTTCCTTTTCAAAGCCTTCTTTATCTACAGTAAATCCCTTTTCTTCTAAGATCTCGATCGTCAGATCTAATGGGAATCCATATGTGTCATATAATTTGAACGCATCTGCACCAGCAAGTTCTTTGCTACCTTTCTCGTTCATAGCTTTTTCCATATCTGCTAAGATAGACAGTCCCTGATCGATCGTCTTGTTGAACTGTTTTTCTTCCTGAGATAAATGATTGAAGATAAATTCTGCTTTCTCTTCTAATTCTGGATATCCATCTTTAGATTCACGGATCACGACTTTACTGATATCTGTTAAGAACAGATGATCGATCCCTAATAATCTTCCATGTCTTGCTGCGCGGCGGATCAGACGGCGAAGTACATATCCACGTCCTTCGTTAGATGGTGTGATACCATCAGATAACATAAATGTAGCAGAACGAATATGGTCTGTGATCACACGGATCGATACGTCTGTCTCGTGGTCTGTACCATAAGTAACTCCTGCAACTTTACAGATCTCATCGCGGATCGCTTTAATAGAATCTACGTCGAAGATAGAATCTACTTCCTGTACAACGACTGCAAGACGTTCCAGTCCCATACCTGTATCAATGTTCTTATTCTCTAATTCTGTATAATGGTTGTGTCCATCATTCTCAAACTGTGTAAATACGTTGTTCCATACTTCCATATAACGGTCGCAGTCACATCCTACCGTACAATCTGGGCTTCCACATCCATATTTCTCTCCACGGTCATAGTAGATCTCTGAACATGGTCCACAAGGTCCTGCCCCATGCTCCCAGAAGTTGTCTTCTTTTCCAAAACGGAAGATTCTCTCTGGTGCGATTCCGATCTCTTTCTCCCAGATTTCGAATGCTTCATCATCATCTTCGTATACAGATGGATATAATCTGTCAGGATCTAATCCGATCACTTCTGTTAAAAATTCCCAAGACCATGCGATCGCTTCATGTTTGAAGTAATCTCCAAAAGAGAAGTTTCCTAACATCTCAAAGAATGTACCATGTCTTGCTGTCTTACCAACATTCTCAATATCTCCTGTACGGATACACTTCTGACATGTTGTCACTCTTGTTCTTGGTGGTACTTCCTGTCCTGTGAAATAAGGTTTCAGTGGTGCCATACCAGCGTTGATCAGTAATAAACTGTTATCGTTCTTTGGCACGAGTGAAAAACTCTTTAATGCTAAATGTCCTTTACTTTCGAAAAACTCAAGATACATCTTCCTGAGTTCGTTGACTCCATATGCTCTCAACGTTTCATCCTCCTAGTGTCGTTTCATTATATTTAAGAAGACCTTGCCTTTACGGCTTTTTAGCTGCATGAGCCTGTATTCTCATGCAGCTAAATGATCTTCTCTTAATCATGTATGATCTTATGATTCTTTCTTCTTTGCCTTCGCACGACCGACTCCGAAATAAATTCCTGCCGCAGAGCATGCAAAAAGAATCGCAAACTTCAATACATAAGAGACTAATTCTGATAAAAATGCTGTCATAATCTTGCCTCCTTATCTTATAAAGTCGATTATACCAAATCGAACTTAGAAACACAAATATTTTCTCACAAAGATTACGTTCTTAATCTTCTTTTTCTAATAAATCTGTGTAGAAGCAAGAATAATTTCCTGTATGGCAGGCAGCTCCGATCTGTTTTACCTTAGCAAGCAAGGTGTCTCTGTCGCAGTCAATATATAAATCTTTGACATACTGATAATGTCCGGATGTCTCCCCTTTGATCCATAATTCATCACGGCTTCGGCTGTAATAAGTCATAATCCCTGTCTCGATCGTCTTATCATATGCTTCTTTTGTCATATATGCGACCATCAAAACTTCATTTGTCTTATGATCCTGTACAACAACGGTTAACATTCCGTCGCTGTTTAATTTAAATTCATCAAAACTCATCTTGCTGTTTAATGGTTTTGCCTCATTACTCATCTTATAAGGCTCCTTTCGTGGAAAGTACATCTGTGATCCTTGGATCCATGCTGGTTGCTTCATCCAAAGCTTTTGCAAATGCTTTAAATGCCGCTTCGATCATATGATGATTATTCTCTCCATGTAATTTCTTCAAATGAAGATTCATCATGCTGCCGTAAGATACTGCATAAAAGAATTCTCTTACCATCTCTGTGTCAAATTCTCCAACGCGATCAACCGTAAAATCACAATCCATCACAAAATATGGTCTTCCAGACAGATCGATCGCACATAACATTAATGTCTCATCCATTGGAAGCATAAATGATCCATAACGTTTGATCCCTTTCTTATCTCCAACGGCCTGTTTGATCGCTTCTCCAAGTACGATTCCGACATCTTCGATCGTATGATGGCAGTCTACATAGAGATCTCCCTCAACTTCCACATCAAGATCAAAAAATCCGTGACGTGCAAATGCATTTAACATATGGTCAAAAAAACCGATTCCTGTATGGATATTTCCATTTCCATTTCCATCAAGATCAATGGAAAGTTTGATCTTTGTCTCACTTGTATTTCTCTCAATTGATGCACTTCTACTCATATTTTTATCCTTCCTGGTTATCTTCAAATCTTACTTTCATGGAATTAGCATGTGCTGTCAGCTGTTCCTGATTCGCAAAGAATTCGATGTCTTTGTGTACTGGCTCTAAGGCTTCTCTTGAATAGTAGATGACACTTGATTTCTTGATGAAATCATCAACACTTAATGGAGAGAAGAATTTTGCTGTTCCATTTGTTGGAAGTACGTGGTTTGGTCCTGCAAAATAATCTCCTAAAGGCTCACAGCTGTATGCTCCGATAAAGATCGCTCCTGCATTCTTGATCCTTGTCATAACATCAAATGGATTTGCTGTCATGATCTCCATATGTTCAGACGCAATAGCGTTTGCCGTATCAATTGCTTCTTTCATATCGCTTGCAACAAGAATATATCCGAAGGAATCTAAAGATTTCTCCATGATCTCTTTTCTTGATAACTGATTTAAGAATCCGTCAATCTCATCAGATACTTTATGTGCTAATTCTTCGCTTGTTGTAACAAGGATCGCACTTGCCATCTCATCATGTTCTGCCTGGGAAAGTAAGTCTGCTGCCACATATCTTGGATTCGCTGTCTCATCAGCTAACACTAAGATCTCACTTGGTCCTGCGATGGAATCGATACTTACGTTTCCATAAACTGCTTTCTTGGCAAGAGCCACAAAAATGTTACCAGGTCCTACGATCTTGTCTACTTTTGGAATAGACTCTGTTCCAAATGCCATCGCTGCAATTGCCTGTGCTCCACCGACTTTATATACTTTTGTTGCTCCAGCTTCTTTCGCTGCAACTAATGTATTTGCTGTAATTTTTCCGTCTTTTCCAGGAGGTGTTGTCATGATGATATTTTTCACTCCTGCAACGTGTGCTGGAACAATGTTCATTAAAACAGAAGATGGATAAACTGCTTTTCCACCTGGTACATAGACACCACAAGTTTCCATTGGTGTTACTTTCTGTCCAAGCATTACTCCGTCTTCTCTTGTCTCAAACCAGCTCTTCTGAATCTGTTTTTCATGGAAATCACGAATATTCTTGATCGCTTTGCGGATAACTTTGATCAATTCATCGTCCACTTCTTCGTAAGCTTCCTTAATTTCTTCTTCTGTAACTAAAATATTGTCTGCGTTGATCTCCGCTTTATCAAACTGTGCTGTATAATCAAAGACAGCTTTATCTCCATTATCTCTGACATTTTTGATGATCGCATCGACTTTATCCTGAAAATCCCCATAGTTTGTAGGACTTCTCTTTAATAAATCTGATAAAATATTTGCAATGGAATCTTTGTTAACTTTTACTATTCTCATATTTCTCTCCTCCGGCCTATTCTTTTTCATCCAAGATCTTCTTTAGTGCAACGATGATCTTGCTGATTCGTTCTTGTTCCATCTTCTGGCTTACCTGATTCACTACCATTCTTGCTGATAATGGGCAAACTTCTTCTAAGACTTCCAATCCATTTTCTTTTAAGGTTGTTCCTGTCTCAACGATATCGACGATCACCTCTGATAATCCAACGATCGGTGCAAGTTCAACAGATCCGTTTAACTTAACGATCTCTACTGTCTGTAATTTCTGATTATTGAAATATTCTTTAGCGATATGTGGGTATTTGGATGCCACACGGATGATCTCATTACTGTTTAAATATTTCTTCGCTTCTTTGGGTCCGCACACACACATCTTGCAAGCTCCAAATTTCAAGTCTAATACTTCGTATAGATTTCTTCCTTCTTCAAGGATCGTATCTTTTCCAACAACACCGATATCAGCTGCTCCATATTCCACGTAAGTTGGCACGTCACTTGCTTTGGATAAGAAAAATTTTAATTTTAATTCTTCGTTTACGAAGATTAATTTTCTTGTTTTCTCGTCTTTCATTTCCTCGCATGTGATCCCGATCTCTTCTAATAAAGCCATCGCTTTCTTTGCAAGGCGCCCTTTCGCCAGGGCAAATGTAATATATCTCATGGTCTTTTGTTTCCCTTCTTTTGCTCGATTTGTTGATTAGATGAAATAAAGAATTCCACCGAGGCGATGCTCTTTAGCAAATCTTTCATAGTCTGCTTTGCTGCACAGATCATTCTTTCTCTCTAAGATGACTTTCTTTCCTTCTTTTCTTAATTCTTCTGCTCGAAGGATCGCATCTTTCATTGTTGCTTCTTTATAAATGATCATTGTATCCATATGATCTGCTTCCATATGAATTCCCTGACGGCTTAATGCCATCATCAGCTCATCTAATACGATCGCAAATCCAACTGATGGGGCTTTCTTTCCGAACTGTTCGATCAGATTATCATATCGTCCACCTTTTAGAACTGCATCTCCTGTTCCATAAGTATAACCTTTGAAAATGATTCCTGTGTAATAATTATGCTTATTTAACATTCCAAGATCAAAACTTACATACTGCTCTTTGCCGTATAATTTTAAGATACCATATACATCGCGAAGTCTTTTGATCGCTTTCTTAGACTGTTCATTCTCAACCATTGCTTCTGCCTGATCTAAGATCGCTACATCTCCATTCAGTTCGTTAAAATGTAAAAATACATCTTTGATCTTATCAGACAGATCTAATGTCTCTACATATTCCATTAATCCAAAATAATTCTTATTTAAGATCAGCTCTCGAAGCTGTGTTTTGACTTCTTCATCTTTGATCGTCTGTGTCAATCCGTTGAAGAATTCAACTTCTCCGATAGAAAGTCTGAAATCAGTCAATCCAGCTGCCAGAAAACAATCAATTGCCATTGCAATAGATTCTGTATCTGCCTGTACAGACGCATCATTGACTAATTCTGCACCTAACTGGCATGTTTCTTTTAACTTCAACTGATAGCTTGAGTTATTTAAAAATACATTTCCTGCATAAGATAAACGGATTCCCATATTCTCTTCATTAAAATACTTTGCGATACAGCGTGCAATGGATGGTGTAACATCCGGACGAAGAACTAAGGTATTTCCTTCTCTATCGAAGAATTTAAACATCTCCCTTGCGGATACGGTTCCTTTTTCACTGTTAAATACATCAAAGAATTCAAATCCTGGAGTTCTGATCCCTTCATATCCGTAAGATGCAAAGACTTTGTTTAATTTTGCTTTCAGCTTACTTCGCTGTCCATATTCTGTTCCATATACATCTCTGACACCTTCTGGTGTGTGGACTCTCTTTTTATTCATATTTTTGCCGCTCCTTGATACTTTATCGAATTAAAGTGCTACTTAGGTAGCACATCAAATTATCTGTATTTTACCAATCCTTAACTTATTTGTCAACCTCGTTCACTCTAATTCATCTTTTGATATGTTACATGAAATTCCTACAACTGAGAAATAACTTCTTCGATCACCTGATCCATAATCTCCACCGGATCATATACAAGATCCACGCTGCAATATTCACAAATATCCTCTAATGCTCCAAAAATCCATGGATTTCTTGCTTTGATCGTCTTCATTCTTCCATTCTGCTGCACAAAACTGATAAAGAATCCTAACGTTCTGCTGATCTCATCATCACCCTCTTCTAAAATATCCATCGTGATCACACCGCCATCGGTATTATCATATGCCATAAATAAAAGTGGATTCTTGGGACGCTCCCCTTCTTCTTCCCCTTCTACCATAACTGGAAGATAAGTAAAATCTAAAATCACTTCAAGATCGATCTGTTTTTGATCCTTTAATTCATCTTTTAATTCCTGATCTTCTAACATCACTGACGGAAATTCTTTTTCAGCTTCTGGTATCTCTTTTACAAACATTTCCCAAGTATCATTTTCAGTATTATAACGGCGAACGATTCCTTCTGCTTGTTCGATCTCTGGATTTAATTCTCCCTGTCTGACTGCTTCTACCGCCATATACAGGTTCTCATAAGTTTCTATAAGAAGTGCAACTTCATCTTCATCTAACTGATATGGTTTATAACCTTTCTTATAAGAAACAAAGTAAATCCAGTCACTGATCGTCTTAAAACGAATATCTAATTCATCGATAACTTTTCTTTGTTCATCTGGCACATTCATCATGCTTCCCCAGAAGCATGTAAGACTTGTATGTTCATCCATCAGATACTGTGCTGGAAGATCCCCTTCTTCACTTCCAAGGATCATATAGAAATCTCCTAAGCCTTCAACTCCATCAAAGACTGCAATTCCTCTTTCTCCGCTGAATTTTCCCATCACACTGCAAAATACAGGTTCTTCTCTGTCTTTTAGCTGAATGGTTACAAGTTGTGTGTCACCAAGGTAATTCCAAGGCTCTAATTTGTCTAGTTTTAATGTAATGTCGTATAACTGCTTCCATGCATTCTTTGACGCTTCTTTTCTCAATGACTTGTCCTCCATAGATTATTTTATTGTATACTTAATATTCATTATAATAAGAAATGATTTTAATTACAACAAGATCCCGACTATCTTTCTTTGATTTGTGAATTTGATCGTTTTTTCTTTATACTTTTTCGAATTTCTGATATAATTGTTTGACGGATTTATCTTATTATTTTAAATTAGATAACTGATTTTATTACCAGGAGGTATTTATCATGGCATTCGACGGATTTGTCATTTCAAATATTATATCAGAACTTAATAAACAGATCATTGGTGGCAGAATCTATAAGATTTATCAGCCAGAGGCCGACGAGATCACGCTTGTGATCAAAAAAGAGAGATTGACAACAAGACTTCATCTCTCAGCCAGTGCTTCTCTTCCTCTTGTCTATTTATCGAAAGAAGGAAAAGCAAACCCTATGCAGGCTCCAAATTTCTGCATGCTGCTTCGTAAACATATCAGCAGTGGAAGGATCATTTCGATCACACAGCCTGACTTTGAGCGTATTATCGAAATTAAGATTGAGCATCTGGATGAGCTTGGAGATGTCTGTCAGAAACGTCTGATCGTTGAAATCATGGGAAAACACAGTAATATCATTTTTGTAAACAGTGATGATGTGATCTTAGATAGTATCAAGCACATCTCTGCAAATATCAGTTCTGTCAGAGAGGTTTTACCTGGACGTACTTACACATTTCCACCGTCTAAAGGGAAACATCCTTTAGCAAGTCTGACTGCGGAGAATTTTTATCAGCATATCATCACCAAACCACTGAATCTTTGTAAAGCACTTTATACCTCCATCACAGGTATGAGTCCTTTGATCGCAAATGAACTTTGTTATCGTGCAGGGCTCGATGGGAATGCATCTACTGATTCTTTGACCGATGATAGTGCTGCTGGATTATATGGCCAGCTTGTAAAATTAAATGCTCTTGTAGAAGATGAGGCATATCAGCCAAATATCATTTATTCTGGGGAGGAACCCAAGGAATTTTCTTGTATTCCTTTAACTTCTTATCCTGACTGTACAGAGAAAACATATGATTCTATTTTTGACGTGCTGATCGGGTATTATTCTGAGAAGGAAAAATATACGAGAATGAAACAGAAATCTTCTGATCTTCGCAAGATCGTGCAGACTGCTCTTGAGAGGACAAGCAAGAAATATGATCTGCAGCTTCGTCAGTTAAAGGATACCGAGAAGCGTGAGAAATTCAAAGTTTATGGAGAACTTACACAGACATATGGATATGGGCTAGAGGCAAATGCAAAATCTTTAACTTGCATGAATTATTACACAAACGAAGAGATTACGATCCCTCTTGATCCAACAAAGACTCCTTTGGAGAATTCCAAAAAGTTTTTTGCAAAATATAATAAGCTAAAACGTACTTATGAAGCTCTTTCTGAGCTTGTCGTGGAGACAAAAGCTGATCTTGATCATCTCGATTCAATCTCTACTGCTCTTTCTTTATCCGAAGATGAGAAAGACCTGCAGCTGATCAAAGATGAACTTTCTGATTATGGTTATATTAAAAGCCACGGAAAGAAAAAAGGAAAGAAACAGGCAAAATCCAAACCATTACATTTTGTCTCTTCTGATGGTTTCCATATGTATGTTGGAAAAAATAACTATCAGAATGATGAATTAAGTTTTAAGTTTGCAAATGGCGGGGATTGGTGGTTCCATGCAAAGAATATGGCTGGGTCCCATGTTATTGTACGAAAGGAACAAGCGGAGACTCTTCCAGATGCTACCTTTGAAGAAGCTGGCCGCCTTGCAGCTTATTATTCCAAAGGGCGTCAGGCACCGAAGGTTGAGATTGATTATGTTCAGAGAAAAGAACTAAGAAAGCCGCCAAAGGCAAAACCTGGATTTGTCATTTATCATACAAACTATTCTATGATGTGTGTTCCGAATATTGATGGAATTGAAATTGTTGAATAAATTAAAAACACTTTGCAGGCCTTATAAATCCTACATTTTTTATATCAATTTTTTTAAATTTATACATAATAGAAACCAAACAATCGTCGATTAATATCCTCTTCTGGATTCATAACGTATTCGATTGCTCTTTTTAAGTGTCTCGCTGGATTTCCTGCTGTTTCTTTCATATACATTAATTTTGATATTGCCATCTCGTTATCTCCAAATAAAAAGAAGGATCCTTATACATTTTCTAATGTGGAATCCTTCTTTCTTGATTTTATACATTTCTAGCTTATCACAAAATTTGTCCCATTTTGTCCTAATTCATCTGACTTTCCACAATATCTATCACATTCGCAATCTCACTACAGCTTTCCACCAACATAAAATCCTCTGAGAGATCAATCGTCAACTGACTATTTCTTTTATATCTCTTTGCGTTTTCTGTAATCTTGCAAATCCTTGATTGTTATAAATTTCATTTGAAAATGCTCTGCTAATTTTGCTAATTCTTCTGTTCTCATCATTGTGCCATCTTCTCTCATAATCTCACAGCACAATCCACACGCTTTTAAACCTGCTAATCTACATAAATCTACCGTTGCCTCCGTATGTCCATTTCTTTCTAAAACTCCATTTTTCTTTGCTTTTAATGGAAACATATGTCCCGGTCTTCGAAAATCTTCTGGTTTTGCATTTTCATCCACACATGCAATAGCTGTAATTGAACGCTCTACTGCTGAAATTCCTGTCGTTGTTGTAATATGATCGATTGATACAGTAAATGCTGTTTCGTGATTATCTGTATTATTTTCCACCATTTGCGGAAGTTTTAATTTTTCTACATACTCCTCCGACATTGGCATACAGATTAATCCTTTTCCATGCGTTGCCATGAAATTTATATTTTCTGTTGTAGCAAATTGTGCTGCACAAATAAAGTCTCCTTCATTTTCTCGATTTTCATCATCCGTTACCAAAATAATCTTTCCTCTTTTTAAATCTTCTAATGCACCTTCAATTGTATGAAATGTCACCATTTTATATCCTCCTGCCATAATTCTAAAATTTTTCTTGATCATATTTGTTTATTAGTTTTATCTTATCACCCCATTAAAAATGCCTTGATCTAAATGATTGATCAAGGCAGAGTAAAAAATATCTGAATTTATTTATATAAATCAATTGCTCTGGAACAAAAATATTCTAGAGCAATTGACCATAGTCGTAAAAACATTTCCATTTTTCCATATTTTGTTCTCTTCTTTCATCCAGACTATACTGTCGGCTTCGGAATTTCACCGAATCATGCCTT
>OGQL01000260.1_pt1 | contig 45210 bp, 44 predicted proteins | sample 1553211 | NCBI WGS metagenome assembly OGQL01 (sample SAMEA2579942, study PRJEB22360) | human gut metagenome
GGCGTCCCCGCCCTCGGGCGCTGCCTGCGCTCCCGCCGTGCGGGTGCCTCGGGTACTGCCCGCGTCCAGGCCGAAGCAATCAGCGGCTGTAAGAAGCTTCAATAATCCGTGTATTGCGCAGTTCGTCAAGATCATAGTTTGCTTTGAGATTAAGCTGCGGCGCAATCGCTTCAATAATTTTTCCTGCCGTCGGAACCGTATTCCAACCGGAAGTCACAAATCCCCAAGTTTCTTTGGTTGCTTTAGGCTCATCGAGCATCAGCAACAGGGCGTATTTGGGATTGGAAATCGGAAAGGCAGAAACAAAAGTGGTGCGGACTTTCTTGTCAACATATTTTCCTTCCGCCGAAAGCTTATTGGCGGTTCCGGTTTTCCCGGCAACTTCATAACCTTTGACATTGGCGCGCTTTCCGGAACCCTCAACCACCACCAGGCGCAGCAGTTTACGCATGGCTTGCGACGTATTGTAAGAAATTACCCGCCGCCCGTCATCGTTCTGCTCTTTTTTTAGCAGAGTCGGTTCATGATAAAGGCCGCCGTTGATCATTGCCGAAAAAGCGGTAATGACATGCAGCGGCGTAACCGCCAAGCCATACCCGAAAGCAACCGTTGCAATCGTCCCTTCGCCCCAACGCCGCGGTACCAGCGGTTTGCCTTTCTCGGGAACTTCAATCGGCAGCTCGTTAAAAAAGCCGATTTTCCGCATAAATTCTTTTTGTTCGTCGCCGCCGGCCTTGAGTGCCATTCGGGCCGAACCGATATTGGAAGAATGAATCAAAATTTCCGGAACCGAAAGCCAGCGGTTTTCGCCGCGATAGTCCTTAATGACGTTATATTTGAGTTTCAACGGCTGCGTTGCGTCAAAAGTGTCTGCGACTTTGACTTTGCCGCTTTCCAAAGACATTGCGGTGTTAAACACCTTTAAAACCGATCCCGGTTCGTAAACTCCTTTGGTCGCCATATTGAATTGCGCTTGCGAACTGGGATTTTGTGTGCGGTTGGGATCAAAATCAGGCAGCGAAACCATGGCTATGACTTCGCTGGTGTTAACGTCCATTAAAATTGCGGTAGCACCGTTGGCGCTGAATTTGCTGACGCCTTCGCGCAAAATTTCGCGAATTGTGTCCTGAACCCCAAGGTCAATAGAGAGCTTAAGCGGAATATCCGAATGTGTCAGACGCTCGTCAAGCTTGCGTTCAATGCCCGATATTCCGGTGTTGTCGATGTTGGTATTGCCGATAACATGGGCAAACAGGTTTTTGTGCGGATAAATGCGTTTTTCGCCGTTTTCAAATTCCAGCCCCGGAATACCGAGATAATTAATTTGGTATTGCTGAGAAGGGGTGAGGTTACGTTTGATATATACAAAACTGCCCCGGCGTTTGAGTTTGGCCAAAATGTCTTCATAACGCAAATCGGGAAGAATCCGTGCCAGCTCAACGGCCGCCTTTTGCGGGTTTAACATTTTTTTGGGATTGGCAAACAAATTGACCGTGGGTAACGAGGTGGCAATAATCGTCCCGTTACGGTCGACGATATCGGCGCGCTTAATCGGATTTTCCGGCATGACCTCCAGGTGCATGGCTTCTTCAATATTGCGGCTTCGGCCGAGATTCCCCGAGAGGCAGACGTCAAATAAGCGCAAGGCAATAACCAAATACACAAACATAAAGCCCATAATGGCAATCAGCACGCGAAAACGGCAGGTCGAAAGCGGATCCTTCTCACAGGTCAGGTTCCTGAGAGCCATGCTCCTCCCGATTTTTATTTCTTGTCCGGGGAGATAAAAATTGTCCCTGTTCTCCCTGGAAAAATACTTTCCCCACATAATCCGCGCTTCTGCCACTATAATTTGTGTTGTTGTTTAGTTCTTTTTTATCTAACGCTGAGCCTTGGCCAGCCGCTTAAGTTCTTTGTTGCGGGCTGCATAGTCGGAAATATTTTTCTGAGCCAGGCGCCGTTTGTCAGATTCGTTGTTCTCGTATTCGAATGGTACCTGAGAATAGTTAATAATTTGTTCAGCCCGAACCGGATTCAGCGAAATATGTTTTTCGGCAAGTTTGCGCAGCCGCGACGGAGAGTTCAAATGGCTCCATTCCGCCTGCAGAATATGAATAGTCTTAATATCGTCTTCGATGCCTTTGTTGATACTGACAAGGCGGTTTTCGAGGGTTTGAACCTGGTTTTTCATCACCAGCAGTCCCGAACCGAGCAGAAAAGTCAGCGTTACCCACAGGGCCAGGGTTGCAGATTTTGTACTATTCATGTCACGTTTCCTTTCTGGTCTTCGTGTTTTGTTACTTTTTGACGGCATATCTTAATTTTGCCGACCGCGAGCGTTTGTTGAGCCGCGTCTCTTCCTGAGACGGTTCAATTGCCTTTGAACAGCTGGCAAAGATAATGTCGTCAGTTTCCTGAGGTTCCGGCATATAACGCGAAACATGGCTGTTTTTGCCGGATTTTTCTTTGAAATAAGACTTGACGATGCGGTCTTCAAGAGAATGAAAACTCACCACAACCAGGCGCCCGCCGGGAACAATCAGCCCGGCTGCTCCGTCCAGTCCTCTTTCCAGTTCGCCCAGTTCGTCGTTGACCGCAATCCGCAAAGCCTGAAAAGTACGGGTTGCCGGATCAATGCCGACGGGCGTTTTGTGAATGACCGTATAAATGAGTTCGGCCAGTTCACGGGTTGTTTCTATCGGCTTAAGCTTGCGCGCGGCGGCAATTTTGGCCGCAATCTGCCGGGATTTGCGTTCTTCGCCGTATTTGTAGATCAGGTCTGCCAGTTCTTTTTCCGGCATACGGTTGACAATGTCGGCGGCAGTAGCTCCGTTGCACGACATCCGCATATCGAGCGGCGCGTCTTTTGAAAAAGAAAAACCACGTTCCGCCTGATCTAATTGCATGGAAGAAACCCCAATGTCAAAAACGGCGCCGTCGACCGCTTGTCCGACCAAACGGGAAAAATCGCCGAAACGCCCGGCCCGAAAATCAAAACGGTTGCCGTATTTCTGTCTGAATTCTTCCGCCCGGGATAAAACGTTGGGATCGCGGTCAAGCGCAATTACCCGACAGTCGGCGGCATCCAAAATCGCCTCGCTGTAACCGCCGTTTCCGAAAGTGGCATCAACATAAATTTTTCCGGCTTCGGGTTTGAGGCATTCCAACACTTCATGCAGCATGACCGGAAAATGTTTTTCATACCCGCCGGGAATCATCATTTGTTCTCCTCTGATGAAACCGGACGCAAAACCGGACGTTTTTTGAGAATTTCGGCACGGATGCGGGCTTCTTCTTTTTCCCAGTTCTCGGGACTCCAGATTTGAAACTTGCGCCCTTTGCCGACAAATACGGCGCTGTCGGCAATGCCGGCATGTTTGAGCAGCTTTTCCGAAAGGCCGATGCGCCCGGTGCTGTCAAAAGGAAAACGTTTGGCGTCGCCGAATATCAAATTGGTCAGATCATCTTGGGTTTGGGAGAAAAAATCGGTGGAAGTCTCAATTTCGGTGGCCAGCTTGTCGAGCAAATCTTCCAGACAGCCTTCAATGCAAGGGGAGGTCAGGCTGCGATAACAAACAATTTCGCTTGACGTTTCTTTAACAATTGCGCGGTAATCTGAAGGCAGGGAAACACGCCCTTTGGCGTCTACCTTGTTGATTATTGTATCCATAAAGAGAAAAGTTTTTCTCATTTTGCCCCCTATAGCACCACCGTTGTTTATGGTATAACATGGGATTTTATGGGATGCAATGGGAAAATTTAGTAATTTATAAACTTTTTTGCACCATTGCAATATATGGTATATGGCGTTTAAGATTATACAATATGTAGATTCCCGACTTTGCGCCGTGTGGATAATTATTTCTTGCAATTAAATAAATTAACCGTTACAGTACATTCCGGGTGGCCGGATAGCTGCGCCGCGGAAAGGAAAATCCGAGGGTGAGGAAAGTCCGGGCTTCAAGGGAACAAAGCACCAGATAACGTCTGGCTGAGGAAACTCAAGGGAAAGTGCCGCAGAAAATTACCGCCTTTCTATATGGGAGGTAAGGTTGAAAAGGCGAGGTAAGAGCTCACCGCGGAGATGGTAACATCGCCGGCCGGGTAAACCCTGCTTGAAGCAAGACCAAGTTAGGACGGATTTCAGCAATGGAGTTCAGATTAGGAGGGTTCCCACTCCTTCCAGAGGTAGGTCGCACCGAGCCGGATTGTGAAATCCGGCCCAGATGAATAGCTATCGTCATAAATCTTTGCCTCCGGGTAAAGCAAATATGATACAGAACCCGGCTTATAGGCTGCCCATTTTTTTTACCTGAAATTTGTCTTTTTGTTCCAGTATCTCTCAGCCTCTCCGCTAACCGAAAGGTATTGCAACGCCTTTCGCTTGAATGATAAAACATAAATTCTCGTTTTTCATTTCTTTTTTTATCATACAAAGGATCTACAAATTTTCTTCTTTCTTGTCATGACAGACAAGAGGAAACAGAAATAAAAAAGGCAGATTGACTGCATTCATAAGCCGAGATAGTGCACATTATAAGCAACGCACTTTCAAGCTCTCCCGTCCTTTCAGCAGCAAACCCGCCGCGCACCTGCCGAGCAGGTCATTGCCAGATTAGCTTTGCGCAGAATGTCCGGACTGTAGAGCAGAGCGATTTCTTCATCCTTTGACAACTCAAGCTTCAACTGATGATTAATAAAATTTTCCAGCTTGATTTGAGCCATTTCCAGAGCCTTGTTACTGAATTCCGGTGTCGGACCGTTTACCGGGAGCATCAGAATATGCAATGCGTTCAAACGGCTGTCCGCAACAACGGCTTCAATATTGCAGCTGTATACCGGAACTTGTTGCAGTTGCAGCAGATAGGACTTGGCTTCCTGTAAAATTTCCGGAATTTGAATTTCTTCGGGAATAATGAAAAATTTATGCCGCCGGGCGCCAATACCGGAAGTCTCACGGGAAGAAAACATCGAAATCGGAATTGAAAGCATCAGCCCGACCGTAATCGGAAGCATCCACCAGAACAGGGAATGGGCATATCTCCAAACAATAACCGTGGTTGCCAGCCCCAATGCCGTGTGCCAAAAATGGCGTTGCAAGGCCTGCCGGAACGGCGTACCCGATTCTTCACGGTTTTGCGTGTTCCAACCGGCATCAATCCCGGCAAAAATATCAAATACGAACTTGCTCTGAAACATCATCATAATCGGTGCTGACAAGGCGCTGAAAACGATTTCTGCCAAAACGCTTTTGACTGCCCCGAAAAAACCGCCGATGTCCTGGCCCCTGTTTTCTTTAAGATAAATGATCAAGCCCAGGAATTTTGGAAAAATCAACATGAACATTGAAAGGATAAACAAAGCGATAGTCCCGATTTTATCAAAAATCGGCCAGGTCGGGAATAACGTGTAAGACTGAGGAAAATATGCCGGTGGAAAAATTTCCCGCCCCAATGCGGTCATCAGCCCCACCAACAGGAAACTCAGCCAAATCGGCGATGACAGATAAGACATGATGCCGATAATGAAATGAACGCGGCTTACCGGATGCAGCCCCTTGGATATCAAAACCTTAATATGCTGCATGTTTCCCTGACACCAGCGGCGGTCGCGAAGGGCAAAATCAATCATCGTCGGCGGGCATTCTTCGTAACTTCCTTTCAATTCCGGCAGCAGCCAGGCCGACCACCCGCCGCGCCGAATGAGCGCCGCCTCGACAAAGTCATGGCTGAGAATGTGTCCGCCAAACGGTGCCCGTCCGCTCAAAACCGGCAATTTGCAACATTCCATAAACGCTTTGACGCGGATTATGGCATTATGCCCCCAGTAATTGCTGTCGCCGACCTGCCAATAGGCCAGCCCGGCTGAAACAATCGGTCCGTAAACTTTGCCGGCAAATTGCTGAATGCGGGCAAACAGCGAATTGCGGTTAATGCACATCGGCGGAGCTTGAATAATTCCGGTTTCCGGATTGGCTTCCATCAGCCGGGCCATTGTCAGCATTGTTTTTCCTGCCAGCAGGCTGTCTGCGTCCAAAACAATCATAAAATCGTATTTTGCGCCCCATTTGCTGCAAAAATCTTCAATATTGCCGCTTTTTCGTGCTGTGTTTTTAGCGCGCCGCCGATAATAAAGATTAATGTCGGGTGACATCATCTGCCGAGCCTCCAGCCAAATCCGTTCTTCTTCAATCCAAACTTCCGGATTGGTCGTATCGCTCAATACAAAGATGTCAAAAGACTTTTCCTGACCGGTTTTTTTCAAATCCTGAGCCATCGCCAGCAGGTTAGCAAACACGTTGACTGGAGACTCGTTATAAACCGGCATCAAAATTGCCGTCCGGGTTGAAAGGTCGGTTGTCTCGTCCGGCCAATGAATTCCCGGAACATTGCGTTTGCGCAAAAGTTCAAAAAAGCCAAAAATGCTGGACCAGAAAAACAGAGCAATCCAGGCAAACGTCAGCATAAACAGAATAATCATCAAAAGCTGGGTAAATACGGTGGAATCACTGGGAATAACCGTAATCCACTTCAGCGTTGCCAATAATGTGCTGATAATCATCAGCCCGAAAACGACAACTCTTCTCCGGCGGATTTGTTTCGGGGAAATAGGGATAAACTTCTGCATGACAAACTATTCCTTGGTTGGACGGTGAAACAGTTTATGGAAAAAACGGGACGGCTGCGGTGTTTCAATCTTTTGCAGTGCCATGTCAGAAAAACAATATCCAGGCGCTGTTTCAAAAGCAGCCAGTCGCATTTGCTCGCTCAAGCCGTCCGGCAGCCGATGATTTTTCAGAGCCGTTTCCGTGCATTTTACAGCACCGTTGCAAAGCAGGAAAACCAGCTTGAACTGCGCCAACAACTGTTCGGGCGGCAAAACCGAATGCGGAAAAACCGACTGTGCCAGCAGCAAAACCTGCTTGTCAATAAAAGCAATCAGCTCGTCCCCATCTTTGGGGATACTGCCAAAACGTTCGTCAATAAGGCGGGTTAATGACGGCAGTTGCTTTTCGGTAAAGCCCAAATTCATAAAATAGGCTCTGATAATGTCATCGCCGCTCTGAATTTTTAAGGTAACCATTGATAACTCCAAACTTCTGAAATCGCTTTTCCTTTTTTGACAATTGAAATCCTGAGTTCCGAAGTTTTGCCGTTTGGTTCAAAATCCACATAAGCCGTAACCCCTCTAGTCAAAGGGTTATAAACCAAATGTTTGCCGACGATTTTTCCTTCGCTGGCAGATGCATCAATGGTGGCAATGCCTTTTTCAACTTCAGATTTCATATTGAGAATGTCAAAATCAATGGCAAATTTGCGCTTGTTTGTTTCCAGCATCCCCGATACGCCGCCGATTCCGGTATAAGTGGCCGTTATCGACCCCGGATGTTTTTCAACCGGAAAATCATTAAACCAATAGAGTTTGTATTTGTACGAAAGCTCTTCGCTCGGCTCCGGCGATTTTTTGGGAACCCAGTAGGCGACGACATTATCGTGAATTTCCTGAACCGAAGGGATTTCAACCAGTTCAACGCTTCCTTTGCCCCAGTCGCCTGTCGGCTCAACCCAAACGCTCGGACGTTGTTCATAATGAGCCTCAAAATCCAGATAATGCTCCGGATTCTTGTCCCGCTGCAACAGGCCGAACCCTTTGGGATTATTGTCCACAAAGGAACTGATGCGCAGATATTTGGAATTGTCCAACGGGCGCCACAGCCACTCGCCGGCACCGTTTTGAATCAACAGCCCGTCGCTGTCATGAACTTCTGGCCGATGGTCGTCAAACCTGTTTTTGGTGTTTTCTCCAAACAAAAACATGGAAGTCAGCGGTGCAATCCCCAGCTTGTTGATTTTTTTGCGCGGATACAGCAGGCTTTCCACATTCATAACGGTTGTTTTGCCGGGTGTTACCACAAATTTATAAGCGCCGGCAATACTTGGGCTGTCAAGGAGAGCATAAATGGTTACCGAATCGGCTCGCCGGGTCGGACGTTCGATCCAGAATTCCCTGAAAATCGGAAATTCTTCACCGGTTTGTACTGCTGTGTCAATCGCCAGCCCGCGGGCGGAAATGCCGTATTTCTGGTCCTGTGCCAAAGCACGGAAATAACTGGCTCCCAAAAAGGAAATCAGTTCATCGTAATAACTGGAAGTGTTAAGCGGCGTATGCAGCCGAAAACCGGCATATCCGATGTTTTTGAACTCTTCGGTGTTAAATTTGTTCTTGCCGTAATCAAAGTAGTTGGAAGAATATTTAATCGGCCGGGTTTTGCCGTTGATAACCTCGTTAATCGGTACCGAAACCTGAAACAACGAACCCAAATGGAAAAATTGAATCTCAAACGGCAGTTTTTTTCCAAACCACGGGCCGTTGTCCCTGGCAAAACGGATGTCCCGGTGCTGGTCGTAATCAAGCTTTTTCAGGCTCTCCGGAAGCGTTTCTGCCGGAGCGACATAAGCGCTTTGAGAAAGTTTGCGTGCCATCTCGGATAATTTTTGAAAACTGAACTCTTCGCCGTCAATCGTCAGCGTTTGTGTCATCTCCTGGCGCAGATATTCCTGATAGGCCTGCCAAGCCTTGTATCCGCCGTAACATACGGTCGCAATAATCAGGAAAAATAAAATTAACTTAGTGATTTTTGCAAATTTTTTCTTCATATCTAACCTGTTGGGATTGAGTCGCTTTAACTAACCTAATACAGAGCAGATTGCCCCAAAAGTCAAGGCAAAACCGTCAGCGTCGGTTTTTAATGGATAATTTATAATGTAAATGGAAAACACAACAAAATATTAAATGTTGCCAAACCTTAAATAAAAGAGTACAACAAACATACAACAAAAAATTACGGGAAGTCCCGCCTTAAAACCGGACTTGTAAATATGCCCGATGAAATGTGGATTATTTTATGATAACAAAAAAAGACATCAACAAGCTTGACGGACTTTTATATTTGTATGCTCTCTCAAAAACCAACAGCAAACGCAGTGTTGCCGAAAAGTTAGGAACTTCTGTAGATACCATCAATAAATATATCAGTGATTTAGAGCAGGAAACCAAAACCATATTCTTGGTCAGCAACGGCCGAGGAACCACCATCACCCCCGAGGGGGAAAGGATTCTCCGCACGTCCGAAGATATTGTCAGAGCACTTCACAGTATCAATGACTACGCCGATACGGCTGCCTCCTGTGCTGGTATTGTCCGCATCGGAACAACCGATGCCATTGCCGGTTATTTGGGCAACGAAGGGCTTGCCGGACTTATGGCACAATACCCGGATTTATATATCGAAACCCATATCAGCAATCAGATTCCCGATATGGCAACACTGGAAGTAGATATTGCAATCAGCTATGAACCTCCGAAACATCCGGATTTGGTATTGGCCGGTGTGCGCAAAGTCCGTTGCGGATTGTTTGCGTCGCGCCGTTACTTGGCTTATTACGGCAAACCGCGGAATATGCAGGATCTGGTTCTGAACCACCGGATTTGTGATAAAGGCAGCCATCAGACATATGTTCCCGGCTGGAAAGAAATTGTCGACAATGCGCGGCATATCGTCTATCGCACTAACTCTGTCTTTTCTTTGCACAATGCCGTAACCAATGGTATCGGGATTGGCATTCTTCCCTTGGGGAACAGCTTTGATAATCTGATGCATCTGGATAATCTGAGTTTCAATTTTGATTTTAACATTTATCTGATTGCCCATAAAGATACCAAAGATATGCCCCGGATTCGCCTGGTTCTTGATTTTGCCCGGGAATTTCTTCAGACCCGGAATGCGTATTAATTCTTATTTAATTTGTTTTCCCTACAATATTTATTCATAATCTGAGGAGATATAAGATGGAAATGTGGCAAATGTGGGCGGTCGCCGGTGCCGTTCTGGTTATTTTGGAAATGTTAACCCCGGCAATGTTTTTCTTAAATCTCGCTTTAGCCTGCTTTGGTGTGGCCGCTGCCGCATTCTTTACTGTGGATTTATATGTTCTTGTTCCGCTTTGGGTTGTTCTTTCAGCCATTTTTTTGCTGTTTTTGCGTCCGCTTTTGAATCGGCGCCATGCCGCACAAAGTACTGCAACCGGAATGGGGCAGTATGTCGGCAAAACCGCAAAGGTATTGGAGACTGTCGGCAAAGACAGCGGCGTTATCGGCATTTTCGGTGAGCGCTGGGAAGCCCGGACGGAATACAATGAGAAAATTCCGGTCGGTTCAAATGTTGTCATTGAACGCAATGACAATTTAACTATGTATGTCAAAAAGGAGAAATAAAATGGTGTTCTTGTGGATTCTGGTGGCGGCTGTCATCGTATATATCATAAAAGGTGTTATTATCGTGCAGCAGGCCGAGGCCGTAATTGTTGAACGGTTGGGCCGTTTTGAACGCGAATTGAGTCCGGGGTTCAATTTTATTTTTCCGATTTTCGAAGCCCCACGATCAATCGCCTGGAAAATTACCCAAAAACTTCCCAACGGCGAAAGCTATTCTTATATTAAAGAAAGAACCAAAATCGACCTTCGCGAAGCCGTTTATGACTTTCCCCGCCAGAACGTGATTACCAAAGACAATGTGACCATCAGCATTAACGCGTTGCTGTATTTTCAGGTTATCAATCCCAAAAGCGCCGTTTATGAAATCCAAAATTTGCCCGAAGCCATCGAAAAGCTGACGCAAACGACGCTGCGTAATCTGGTTGGGGCTTTGGACTTGGATGAAACGCTGGTTTCCCGCGACAAAATCAATCACGAACTGCGGGCAATTTTGGATGATGCAACCAATAAATGGGGCGTAAAAGTCAACCGTGTCGAACTTCAGGATGTCATTCCGCCGGCAGATATTCAGCAGGCAATGGAAAAGCAAATGAAAGCCGAACGCGAACGCCGTGCCGCCATTCTGGAGGCCGAAGGGTTGAAAAAAGCCTCGATTTTGAAAGCCGAGGGCCAAAAAGAAGCCGAGATTAACCGTGCGGAAGGCGATAAACAGGCGGCTATCCTGCAAGCAGACGGTCAGGCCGAAGCCAGAATAAAAACTGCCGAAGCGGAGGCCTCCGCCATCAAAATGGTTATCGAGGCTATTGGCAATAAAGGCCAGCCGGACAAATACCTGATTGCCATGAAATATTTGGAAACGTTAAAGTCCATTACCGAAGGCGAAAACAATAAAGTTGTCTATATGCCTTATGAAGCAACCGGGATTTTAAGTTCGGTCGATGGCATCAAGCAAATGTTCAATGCCGGCGGAAAGTGTTCCTGAACAAACAGCTAATAAAAAACCCCGCTATAGCGGGGTTTTTTATTAGGCTTCGGTTTTTTTTGCCGCATCTCCGTCAGAACTGTCCGGAAACTGCAACATCAGCCAAAAGGCCAGAGCCGTAACCGCCGCCAGGAAAAAGATGCCCGATATTCCAAGTCCGGCATATCCAAGCAGCAGGTTGAGAACCGAAATCGCAAAAACCGCCGTTGAACCGACTCTCATCCGGCTGCTGAAAGTGGGCTTTTCCGCCCATTTCCCCGTAAATAAGAAAGTAACCGCGGCATAGAAAAGAGCAATAAGCAGGTAATAAGCCAACAGTATGACAAAACAGGCAACGGCAAAAATATTGAGATAATGCTCGGAAACATCTTTCATTTTTTCTTGATAATCCTGTTTTTCAAACCGGTAAGACGCATCGCCCAACGAACGAACTTTGACTTCGCCCTTGCTGACGACGTAAACGTTTTTCCGGGAAATCTGAATACTGCTTTTGGATTTCAGGAGTTCGTCAAAGTCCAGACTGTCGACACGCGTGTCCAGAATAACCGGCAAACCGGCATATCCGGGAACAAAAGGAACTTTAAGCTTAACGTTTTTAACCGTATCGGCCGGCTCAATGACAACGCCGTTCTCAATTTCTATCGGCAAGAGCTGATCAAGGGTGTTTTGTACTTCCGGAACCATGGCCAAAACGACTTTTTTTGAAGCGTAAAAGACTTGAACGGTAATGATAACGGCCAGCAATGCCAGAAAAAGCGTGCCGATTCCCCGTCCGTTTTTAAGATAATTGATAATTCGGGTCATTAAATTTCTCCTGAAATTGTTTTTTGCCATTCTAAAGCGTAAGGGATAACAAATCAATCTTATTTTGGATAATCCGCCGCAGGGTTTAAAAACCGGTTTTGGAAACTATATACAGAGCGTGTCGTGTTATCAATTTTCAGGAGATAAAATAATGGTAAAAACGCAAGCCGCCGCTCCGGATCGCCCGGTTATCGGCATCTGGCACCTTATCGCCGGGATTATCATGGCGGTACTCGGAATTTATGTCTGGTTCAACCCGGTTGTGTCTCTGGTCGCCTTGGCGCTGTACCTCGGAATTGCTTTCATTGTGGTCGGTGCCGGATATTTGGCGGTTTCTTTTTCGTTCCAGTCCGGCTGGTACTTGTTGGTCGGATTGTTGGATATTTTCGTCGGGATCATTTTTGTCGGCAATTTGGGAGTAACGGCCGAAACGCTGCCGATTATCTTTGCCGTTTGGTGCCTTGCCGTCGGCATTGTCCAATTGGCCAATGCCTGGCAGCTTCGCCGGGACGGCTTTGACTGGGGCTGGAGTGCCGGCGTCGGAGTTTTGGGAATAGTCTTTGCTTTTCTGATTCTTGCCTATCCGGTTTTGGGCGCTTTGACGATTACGGCGATCATGGGCGCTTATATTCTGCTGTATGGGCTGGTCGAGATTGCCGAATATTTCTATGCCCGCCGCATTTCCGCCGTCTGAAAACGTTTTTTTGCCTGCGGATTTATTCTTTGCCGGAAAATACCGTAACGCAAAAGCCTTCCGGCGTATTGGCAAATTCAATCCGGCAGCCGTACAGGGCGGCAATTTTTCCGATGATGGAAAGGCCCAGCCCGCTGCCGGTTGTTTTTTGTCCGGCCGGTCGGTAGAAACGCTGTCCCAAATGGCAAATTTGTTCTTCGTCGACGGTTGTTTCCGAATTGCAAACGCGGATACGGCCGTTTTGAATTGTCAGTGTGACTTTCGCTCCCTCCGGACTGTATTTGACGGCATTGTCAATCAAATTGCGCAACATCAGGGCCGCCCAGACCGGATTCCCGTTGTCAAACGGAGCTTTCCCGGAAATGTCGGATATAATGGTAATGTTTTTTGCTGTTGCCATCGGCTGATACTCTTCCGTAATCTGCGCTGCCGTTTGTGCCCAGTCTATGCGATTGGCTTCGCCCGGCAAAACGTCAAATCCGGCTTCAATCCGCGAAAATGCCAGCAGTTGCTCAACCAGACGGGTCGAACGGTCAATCCCCTGTTCCAGCTTGCGCAGAGCTTGCGCCAGAGCTTGCGGATTGTCGGCTGACATCTCGGCGACCTCCAGCTGGACTTTAAGGGCGGTCAGCGGGCTGCGCAGCTCATGCGCTGAGTCGGCAATAAAGCTTTTTTCCCGTTGCAGCATATCTTCAATCCGTCGGAAAAGCTGATTGACAGCCTCGGTCAGCGGTCTGACTTCTCCCGGAATGCCGGTTTCGTCGAGCGGCGAAAGATCTTCAGCTTTCCGTTTTTTCAATTTTTGAGCCAAACGATTGAGGGGGGAAAATTCTTTGGTCAGCATCAGAATAATCGCCGCCAGCAGGACGGCCAGGCCGATTCCCCAGGGCGTCATAAATTCTTCAAACATATCTTCGACAATTTCGTTGCGATAGTCCAGCTCCTGGCCGACGGCAACAATATAGCTGCTGTCGGTGGACATCAGGCGGATAACGCGCCAGTCCTCGTCGTCAATCCGTTCGGTTCCAAAACTGCCCGTCCGTCCGAACGGCGGAAAGTCTTTGCCGTTTTCCCCGTCATGAAAAATCCGTTTCCCTTCGTTGCTGAAAACGGCAAAGCCGATGGATTCGTCTTCATCATCGGCATTGTGAATATCATCAACCAGTCTGTCGCTGATTTTTTGGATTCCCGGCGTAATGTGACTCCAGTCGGCAGTCGAAAGCTGCCGGGCAAGGGCAATCTGATAAGTGTCAAAAAACTCGTCGACTTTTTCCCGGCATTCTTTCCACGACAAAATGCCCGCGGTTACAAAAACGGCGGCCGAAATCAGCACAAAAAAAACCATCAGCCTCAGGCGCAGATTAAGCTTTTTCATTCAGTCCTCCATAATGTAGCCGATTTTATTAATGGTTTTGACAATGTCTTTGCCGAGTTTTTTTCGCAAATGGTGAATATGGACTTCCACGGCATTGCTCGAAACTTCGTCGTCCCAGGAATAAATTTTGTTTTCGATGCTTTCTTTGGACAATACCTTGTTGCGGTTGAGCAGCAACAGCTCCAGCAAAGCCGTTTCCCGGGGAGATAAAATAATTTCTTTGCCCTGATAAAATGTTTTGCGCGTCTGCGGATTAAAAACAACCCCCCGGTAAACGATTTCCGGAACCTTTACGCCGCTCTGCCTGCGGATAAGGGCATTGAGCCGGGCTTGTACTTCCTTAAGCGAAAAGGGCTTTCCGAGATAATCGTCAGCCCCGCTGTTCAGTCCGGCAATCCGCTCGTCAACGTCGCCGCGTGCGGTTAGAATAAGCACCGGTTCACCGCAGCCCCGGCTGCGCCAGTCTTTCAGAATTGAGAGACCGTCTCGGCCGGGCAGGCCCAAATCGAGGACAACGGCATCATATTTGGCTTGGAACAGGGCTTCGTGCCCGTCGTTTCCGTCTGTAAACCAGTCAACTGCAAATCCGAGTTTCTCTAGTCCGGTTTTTATCCCGTCGCCGATAAGGCTGTCATCCTCGATTAGTAAGACCCGCATTTTTATCCTATTTTTTCAGAGTTACGATATCAACGTCAACTTCGGCGTCTCTGAGCATATCTTTGTCAACTTCGCCCTCAATGATAATTTCGTCATTCGGGGTAGCATTTACGCCGTTCCAGTCATCGTCGTCAATTTCGATTGTAATCGTTCCGGTAGCATCTTTAAACAAATATTTTTCATTGCCCAGGCTTTTTTCAATTTTGCCGCTCAGCTTGACCGGGGTATCGTCAGAAACCTTCAGGGCTTCCGCAACGCTCATAACCGGCAGTCCGGGACCCTGAAATCCGCCGCGGGCCTGCTGTTGAGCCATGGCATTTGCGGATACGCCGAGAACCAAAGCCAAAGAAGTAGCTGCTAAAAATTTATTCATGTTTCATCTCCTTAAAAAAATTAATTATGGTTTATCTTGATTACATTCTTAGTTCAACATTTCAAACTTAAGGAACGCTTAAGTCATTTTAATTTTTTCTAATAATTTATTTTTGTCAGAAATTTCAGAGAGTTGCTCTTCATCTGGTTGCAGGTGGATAACTTGCTGCGGAAAAGGGATGTTAATATTCAGCTCCCGGAAGTTAATAATGATTTTCTCCCGCAAATCGTTGGAAATCGAGCCTTTGTCATAAATGTTGGCCGTAAAACAGTTGAGCTGAAAATTAAGGCTGTTGTCCGTCAAATCCGTAAAAGCGACCGATGGTGCCGGATTCGCCAAAACCTTGGGATTGCTTTGCGCTATTTCCAAAAGGGTTTTTTTGACCAGTTCGATATCGCTGTTATAATCCACGCCCACTTTGATTTCGATTCGCCCCAGCCGGTCGGTGTAGGTCATGTTGATAACGCTTTTTGAAAGGATTGAGGCGTTGGGAATGATAATATTTGATTTGCTCCAGGTTTCAAGCTCGGTGGAGCGCATGTTAATCTGTTTGACGATTCCTTCTTGCCCGTCAATAATCACCCAGTCTCCGACCTTAATCGGCCGCTCAAACAAAATTGTCAGTCCGGCTACCAGATTGCTGACAATGTTCTGCAGCCCGAGACCGGCGCCGAAGGACAACGCGCCGGCAATAATCGCAATGCTGCTGAGGCTTCCGCCCATGACCGCAATTGCCAGGATGCCCGAAAAAATAAAGCCGACAAAACCGGTCAGCGACATAATTGAATTGCGCACGCCGTCGTCCATGTCAATTTTGCTCAGGTTTCCGGAGGCAAAACTGTTTTTGAGCATTTTAAACAACGACAGCGAAATAAAGAAACAGATAATGCCGAGCAGAATCGAGGTGATTGAAATCCGAATGCCGCCAATATCAAAACCGACCAGAAAATTTTTGACATTGTTCAGCATAATGTCGACCGAAACGCCCCAAACCGCCAGCAGGGTCAGCAGGCAGACGAGTGCCAGCGCCGGCGTCAACAGCAGCCCGAACCAAAACTCGGTCTTGACCAGCGTCCGCCGGGAAATGCGAAATGTCCGCTGCCAGAATTTAAACAGCAGCAGTTGGTGAAACAGGCCCCTCAGCAGCTTTCCGGCAATATAAAATCCTCCGGCAACCAGAACTGAAATAATAAAACGATTGATGATAAATTCCGACAGGCGGATATATCCGAACAGCGACAAGCCGAAAGCAAGCGCCATCAATAACGAAACCAGCATTCCGGCTTTGGCTTCGGTGCTGAGCTGGGGATCGGCCTCGTCTTCGGCAGTATTGCCGTCGGCGGCTTTGGACTGTTGCAGAACGGCTGCGGCGGCATTTTTTCCGTCATCAGTATTACAGTTGGTTCCCGTATCGTAAAAGAAACGGCGTGTAACCAGAATAATACAGAAAGCCTTGACACCGTTGGCAAAAATTTTCAGAGCGTAAATCATCTGCGGCGCATAGTTCATCTCTTTGGCCAAAGACTGAAAAAAGGAGACGGCGCAAACTGCCGCAATCGAAAAAATCAGCGATGAACTGATTTTGCGCGCTTTGTTATCGCAAACTTCAATAATCCGCCACTTGCCGTTAAAAGGGGTAAAAGTAACTTTGACAATCGCTGCCGAGAGATAATAATAAAGCAGATAAACGGCAATTGTCTTAAGCAGAATGCCAAAATCGCTGCTGATAATCAGCTTGGTATTGAGCAGCCAAAGCAAAAATGCGCCGAAAAACGCCGCCGGAATGATGCCGCGTCCGGCCAGCATGCCGACTGCTGCCCATACTTTTTGCGAATAGGTCGGAAATTCAATGCCGCGCTTATATCCAAAATGCCGTTTGACCGTCCGGCTCAAATAAATTCCGCCGATCAGCGCTGCCAGCAAAATCAGGCTGACCGCCAGAATATTGCTGTTTACGACTTCTTTTTTGTCAGCGGACAGATTCTGATACCAGCTGAGCGGTGATTTGGCCAGTTCAAAGGCAAATCCGGCAAAACCGGTCAGAGAATCCCAAAATTCCTGTGGTTGAAAAATGGAACTCTGCTTAACCATAATCTGATTAAGCAGTTCCTGATTGCGGGTTTTTACGATTAGGGCGTTAATTTCTTCTATTTTGGTCTTGATTAAATCCGCTTGCGCAATTTCTGCCTTATATTTGTCGGCTTCGGTGTTGAATTTGCTGCGTTGTTTGGCAATCGCCGCCGGTTCGTCTTTAGGATTTTGCGGGATTTCGCCCAAGGCGTTGATTTTTTTCTGAACGGCTGTCAGTTCCGTGCTGAGTTCGCTTCGTGCTTGCAGAATGCCGGTTTGAATATCGTTTACTTCCTGCAAATAATCGCTGATCTGCTTGTTGTCTGCTTTTCCGGAGCCAAGCCGAGACGAAATCTTGTCCAGACGGGTGCTGATTTTGCTGAAGTCCGGCGGCAGGGCAGAAAGATCCTGCGCATTTGCCTCAGAAATGGCCATAATTAATAAAGCCAAAATTGCTGACAGTAATTTTTTCATCATTCGCTCCTTTGATAATCCTGTCATAATATGGATATGAATTAAGGATTATCAAGGAGCACAGAACAAAACTTCAACCGGTTGGGCCGGGCGTCGGAGGACGTTAGCGCCTTTGCCGGAAATCAGATGTTTTTGCCGGCTTCGTATGCCTCCTGCATTGCCGGTGAGGTTTTTATGTCGCCGATTTTCCAGGCGCCGGTGCCGTAAATGACGCCTTTTTCCGTTGCGCCGGGCAGACAGTCGTTTGTAAAGCCGCGAAAAGCCTCCAGCGTTTTCTCCATGTTGGCATGGCTTGAATCTGCGGCCGCAACAATAAAGTAAAACTCTTTGCCGCTGATTTCCTCATATCGCGGAACCGTACGGTCAATCAGGGTTTTCATTTGCCCGTTCATGGAATAAAAATAAACCGGCGTTCCCATTACAATAACATCGGCTTCAACCATTTTGTTGAGTATTTCTGCCATGTCGTCTTTCAGAATGCATTTGTGCGTCGTATTGCAAACGCCGCAGCCCCGGCAATAGCCGATGTGCTTGTCGTTAAGAAAGATTTTTTCAACCGCATGTCCGGCGTCGCGGGCACCCATGGCAAATTGGTCGCATAAGGTGTCGGAATTTCCGCCTTTCCGAAAGCTGGAAGACAGGATTAATACTTTTTTACTCATCTTTTAGTCCTTTTTAGTAACTTCGTTAATAACGTTGATTGCGTTCAGGCTGCGTGGATAGCCGATGAACGGCAACAGCTGCGTAACCGTGTCAATCAGATTTTCCCGGCTGTTTCCGACATTCAGATTCGCCTGAACATGGGCTCTGGTCTGAGGTTCGGCGCCTCCCATCGAAAACAGAACCGCAAAAGTCAGCAGCTCCCGGGTCTTAATGTCCAAACCGTTGCGGGTATAATAATCGCCGAAGCAGTTGGCGGAAAGATAGTCCTGAATGTGTTTCAGTTCGGCCGGCGCCGATTCTCGCATGGCCCGGATATTTTCGGCTCCGAAAATGTCGCCCTGAACAGCAATGCCTTTTTTCAACCGGGTTTGTGGCGATGTCGTGCTTTGCCCGGCAAGGGGAAGTCTGATGCCGCGGGATTGCAGAACCTCATTGGTGGCAATCAGAAAGTCGTAGGCTTTGGCCATTCCGGCATAGGGAATCGTCTGGTATATCGCTTCTTTGGCTTCAACCGGAGATACGCCGTTGTCCAGCGCCTGAGCAAGAAGCATTTTGTATTCGTTGACCGACCCGGCGGCCACATGTCCTGCAAACAAAACCAGGGCGCGCGTTTTGACCTCAAGGCTGCCATGCGGTAAAACATCTGCGTTCATAAAATTGTTCCATAATGCCGCGAGTTCCGGATCTGTTGTATTTAAGCTGTTCATTTTACTGTCCTTTTTGAGTAAGCAAATGGCTGCGGCCGCCGCCAGAATAATGGCCGCCGAAATAAAGAAGTAAATTTTCTTCATTATTTATATTCCTTGTCGTTGACCGGTTCAAGCCAGGTCGTCTGGTTATCGGGAACATTGGTCTCAACCGAAATATGCGTAAACCAGCTGTCAGGGGCTGCACCGTGCCAATGCTCGGCCTGCGGCGGAATCCGAACCACATCACCTTTGTGCAGGATTTGGATTTCTTCCCCGCGTTCCTGATACCGCCCTTCGCCGCCCAAAACCAGCAGAATCTGTCCGCCGCTGTGCTTGTGCCAGTTGGTCCGGGCACCGGGCTCGAATGTAACGTTGCCAATCGGGGCATTAAAAGTGCCGTCTTTGGCGCTGAGCATGTTCAGATAAGTTTGCCCGGTGAAAAATTTGCCGTAAGGATTGGGTTCGCCTTGCTCAAAAACAGTATCAATCGGTGCCTGTTTCATTTCTTTTGCTCCTGCAGTCGTTGAAAAAATAAAGATTCCCAAAATCGGTAATGTTTTTTTGAAAAATGTAAAAATCATGAGTGATTCTCCTTTGACGGTGTTAAAGTGACAAGCGTAATTTCAGCCGGAGATTTCCAGGTCAAAATTGTTATCCGCACCGAAATCTGCCGGCGTATGTGACATCAGCAGACGGAACTGCCGTTCCCGGGCGGCGGCGAAGGGTTTTTCTGTATTGGGGTGTTTTCCGAAGCTTTTGCCGCTGAACAAGTCGGGAATGCCGGCAATATAAAGTTTTCCGAATGCTGAGGTCGTAATAGCACAGGTTATCATTGTTTCGCCTCCTGAAAGTTCGATTCTGTTTTTATCTTAATTTTTAGAGTTTACTCTAAGTCAAGACGTTTTTTTAACTCAAAAAATAATCTTCCCTTCAGGCTTGACTTTTCACGGAAAAAATATAACACTTCACTCTGTTTGATTTTATTTTATCTATTAATAATTAATTATTAAAAACATTTGTGGTATGAAAAAAATACGAATTGCCGTTGTTGCAACGGGTTTGTCGTTATTAACGCTTGTTTCTTGTGTGCAAAAGGAACAGCTGCCCAAAAACCCCAAGGATAAGGAAGAATACAAAGATTCCTCCGGTCATTCCTGGATTTATGATGCAATGCTGATGCGCTGGATGTTTACGCCCTCCGGCGGCGGCCAGTCTCACTATTATTACCCTGCCAGCGGCAATTGGACCAACAGCAGCGGTATAAAGGTAAATCCGCCGGCTTCGGCCAGTCCGAACCTGTATCGGTCTTCTTCGGTAAAGCCGAGTACTTCGGGACGGATCAATCCTTCCCGGACGCAGGGAAATAAGCCGGCCTCTACGGGAAAATCATTCGGGAGCAGTTCTAAGGGTTCATCTTTTGGCGCATAAGGTTATGGAAAGAGTTAGAATAAATCCTCGTCATGATTATAAAAAGATCATCGAGAACGTCGGTTTTGATTTTCATCATGATTATTGGCTGGAAGATGCCTGCTACCTTTTCAGCACCGATGAAATTGCCCTGCTTGAAAAAGCGTCAAACGAATGTTACCGGTTGTACTGCGAGGCGACGGAAGCCTGTTTGTACGACGAACATAAGCTGGATTTGTTAAAAATTCCGGTTCCGATGCGGGATTTTATCCGTCAAAGCTGGGAAGATGACGATTTGTCGCTTTACGGCCGGTTTGATTTCGCTTTTGTTGACGGTGTTCCGAAACTTTTGGAATTCAATGCCGATACGCCGACCACGCTGATTGAGTCTTCCTTGGTACAATGGTATTGGAAAGAAGACGTCTTTCCCGAAGCCGATCAGTTTAATTCGCTGCACGAGGCTTTGGTCCGGTCTTGGAGAGATATTCATGCACAATACGGCTGCGAGCGCTATTTCTTTGCCTCGCTGAGAGATTGTATGGAAGATTACAGTACCATGGCTTACATCATGTCCACGGCTTTTGAAGCCGGGTTAAATACGGCGGAGCTGGATTTGCGGCAGATTATCATTGAAGAGTCGCTGCTGACGCCCAACCGTGAGCCGATTGATTGCATGTTCAAGCTTTATCCATGGGAAACCATGTTTGAAGAGAATATGGGCGGCTGCGTTACCGAAATGTGCTGGATTGAACCGTTGTGGAAATCATTGATGTCCAATAAGGCCATGCTTCCGATTTTGTATGAAATGTTTCCGGACAGTCCATATATTTTGCCGGCTTATTTTGAGGCAGACAGGTTGTCGTCTTACTGCCGGAAACCGGTTTTCTCAAGAGAAGGCTGCAATGTCGAACTGATAAAGAATGGTTTTTGCATTGACCGTACAAACGGTGACTATGGCAAGGAAGGCTATATTTATCAGCAGTTGGTGGATTTGCCCGATTATGGCGGAAAATATCCGATTTTGGGCTGTTGGATTATCGGCGGTGAAGCTTGCGGAATGGGAATCCGCGAACATACTTCCCGGATTACGGTCGATGCCAGCACTTTTGTACCGCACATTTTCAGATAAGGTCTGAATTTTGAAAAAGGCTGCCGCTTGTCGGCGGCCTTTGATTTTTTTTATCTCCTTTGAGTTTACTCTAAGTCAAAAGTTTAATTGACCAAAGCCAAAAAATTTATTAAACTTCCGGCAACGGAGGTAATGGATTATGAGATATTCAATAGGGCAGGTTGCCCAAAAAATGGGTTTGACGGCTCATACGCTTCGCTATTATGACAAAGAGGGGCTTCTGCCTTTTGTAAAAAAGAACAGTTCCGGGCTGCGGATGTTTTCGGATGAGGATATTGATTGGCTGGTTGTGATTGAATGTCTTAAGGGAACCGGCATGCAGCTGAAAGACATCAAACAGTACATTGATTGGTGTCAGGAAGGTGATGCCACCATCTGCCGGCGCTTGGAAATGTTTAAACGCCAAAAAGCCAAGCTTGAAGAACAGCAGCGCCAACTGCAACAATATATGGAAAAAATCAATTATAAAATAGCTTATTATACGGAAGCTGCGACCAAAGGCAGCGTTGATCAGGCGCAAAAGAACAAAAATCTGGCCGCCGAAAGGGAGCGGATATTCAGACGGAATAAATAACCGGCAGTTGAGGCTGCCGGCTGATTTGTCATTTGGAAAAATATCCTAACGTAGGGGGAATCTGTTTATAACGGCGGATTCCTTAATGGGTAATAGCGTCTTTTGCCTTTGCCGCGCCTTCCTTGGTGGCATCCCAGGCATCGCCGCTTACTTCTTTGGTCTTGTCCCAAGCTTTGCCCGAAACGTCTTTGGTCGCTTCCCAAGCATCGCTTGATTTCTTGGAGATGGCATCTCCGGCCTTTGCCGCGCCTTCCTTAGTAGCATCCCAGGCATCGCCGCTTACTTCTTTGGTCTTGTCCCAGGCTTTGCCCGAAGCGTCTTTGGTCGCTTCCCAGGTGTTGTTTGCGGCTTCTTTAGTCTTGTCCCAGTTGCTTTCCTGATTGGTATGCAAATTATTTTCGGCCATTTTAAATTCTCCTTTTGATAAATCAAATATGTTTTGTGAGTAATTAGCCGGGTTGATAACGGCCGGATTGTGCCGGGAAAAAAGAAGTTCTTTCCCCGTCAGAAAAACGGCGCCGGCTAATATGGTGTAAAAAGAGTATTTTATTAGTGGACTCATGAGATATCTCCTCAATAATTTTTACCCCAAGGAGATAATCGCCGTGTCGGATGTTTCAATTTAACCTATGGTTTAACGCTATTGCCGCAAATATTATACTGCCAAGGTTTTAATTTTGATTTTTGGATATATATGTATCAAATCGTTGATATATCTAAAAGGGTAAGGAATATGAAGAATTGGCCGGTTATCTGCGTTTTGGCGCTTGTTTCCCAAACCGCTGGCGCCATAACAACCGAGATTCCCGCCGGAACGGTTGTTAACGGCGGCGATGTTCATACGATCGTGACGCAAAAAGTTTACGGCGAGGCCAATAATTTTACCGTATCGGGCATTCAGCAGGTAATGAACGGCGGAAAAACGTCCGGCAGCGTCATTTATCCCTACGGGCAACAGGATGTTATGAACGGCGGCGTGTCTTATAACACGGCAGTTCAGTACTATGCCGTTCAAAATATCGACGGCACCTCTTATTCCTCCACAGTTGACAGCTATGGAACCGTTGACGTAAATGCCGGCGGGGATGCCGAAGGAACAACGGTCAACGGCGGATCGTTTTTTGTATCTTCGGGAGCAAATTCCGCACAGACAATCTTGAATTCCGGGCATGAATATATATCGGGCATTGACCGGAATACCGTTGTCAACGGCGGTATCCAGGAAATACGCTCCGGCGGAACTGCCGCCGATACGGCGCTCAAAGGCGGAACTCAGCAAGTCAATGAAGGCGGAAAATCCGAAAATACGACCATTTCCGGCAGCGGTCATGAAATTGTGTACGGGACGGCAGTCGGAACGGTTGTCGAAAATGATGGAAGCCTGAGCGTTTATGGTACCGGTTATGCAGAAAATACGGTCGTTTCCGGCGGATTTATGGAGGTAAACGGCAATGCTTCTTCAAAAGCGACGACGGTTACCGCCGGAACCCAGGAAGTATATGGTGTAGACAGTAACAGTATCATAAAAGGCGGTACCCAATCTGTCTATGGCGGCGGAAAAGCGGAAAATGCCGTCGTGCAGGATCGGGGCGTACAATATATTTCTTATAACGGCAAGGGGATAAACAGCCAGGTCGGCAACGGCGGACTGCAAGAAATTGGCTGGGGAGGCAGCTCTGAACAAAGCACAATTTCTGCCGGCGGAGAGCAAAAAGTTTCGGGAACGGCCGTTTCTACCCGGCTTGACAGCGGCGGAGCCATGGAGGTTGAAACCGACGGGAAGGCGGAGAGTACGGTGATATCCGGCGGACAAATGACGGTCGCTGCCGGCGGTTTGTCCGCCAAAACGACGCTTAATTCCGGAACCCAGATTGTATCGGGAACCGATACCGGAAGCACGGTTAACGGCGGCGTCCAGCAAATTGCCCTGGGTGGAAATGTGTCCGATGCCGTTGTTAACGGCGGTGTTCAGGAAGTTTACGGTACAGCTGTAAATACATTATTGTCCGGCGGTCGACAGGATGTCAAAAGCGGCGGTATTGCTCAAAAAAGCCGGATAGAAGGCGGTATTCAAAACATTTTTCAAGGCGGAATTGCCGAAGATTCGGAAATTGCCAGCGGCATGACGGTATTGTATTCCGGCGGAAAGCTGAATGGACATACCGAAATAACCAAAGGTGTTTTGACAGTCTACGGAAATAATGACATTTCCAATCTCACCTTAAACGATTCGCTTGTAAACATGCCTCACGGCAATGGTTATACCAATCTGCAAATTGATGAGTTGAACGGAACCGGCGTATTTAATTTAAGCAGCAATCTTGCGGAAAACGTCTCCGATCACCTGAATATTAAAAGCGGTTCCGGCAATTTCGGACTGATAATTCATGATTACAGTACAGAGGGAAACCTGCCCCCGCAAATTAAAATTATTGACGAGAATAGTGCTGCCGCCGATAATTTTTATTTGGTCGGCAATGCGGTTGACGTCGGCGCCTTTCAATATGACCTCCGACAGGAGGGCAATGACTGGGTGTTGAGCCGCACGCCGGAATTAACCGATAGCTCTCTGATTGCCAAAAATACCTACAATTCTTTGTCTTCCCTGTTCTATACCCACCTGAGTCCGGTGTATGGGCGGCTGAAAGTTTTTCACCGGCCGAACGGGCACGACAACGGATTATGGATTAAAGGCATCGGCCGGCAGATAAAATTTGATTATAAAGACGCGACTAAAAGCGATATGGATATTTACGGAACATCACTCGGTTTGGACCGTCAGATGAGTATCGGTAGCGGAAATTCCTTAAAACTGGGTGTTTACGGCGGTTATACCAACTCGCGCCAAAAATACGACCGGGCCGGACACGCCGACGGAAGCACCGAAAGTTTGGGATTATATGCAACCATGATGACCCCGCGCCAATGGTTTTGGGACGTTGTCGGCAGTTATTATTGGCATACTCAAAAAATCCGCAGCTATACGCCGTCCGGTTCGCCGGTTGACGGTAAATACAAAAATAACAGCTGGCAGCTGTCAACATTTTTCGGCCGCCGTTTTGACTTTGACGGACAATGGTTTTTGGAGCCGGTTGTCGGCCTTCGTTATATGCGGATTGAAGGAATAAGTTACCGGACTAATTTCAATACCTTGGTTTCTGCCGATGACGCCGATTTCTTCAGCGGCAGCCTCGGCTTGTCGGGTGGCAAAAGCTTTGCCGTTTCCGAAAAGACGCTGTTGGATGTTTACGGGCGTTTTAACCTCATACACGATTGGGACGGAAAAAATGTCGTACAGGTTGCCGATTATCGTTTTTCGGAAGATGCGTCGTCCTTGCGTTATGAATTGGGAGCCGGCATGAATTTTTCCCTAAACGAAGGGGCAAGCGAAGCCTACTTTGACATAGCCACCCAATTAGGCAGCAAAATCCGCTATCCCTGGGAGATAAACGTCGGGCTGATGTTTAATTTCTGAGCTTGCGGTCATCCGTCAGGAAACCATTTTCAACCCGACCACACCGACGATAATCAGGGTGACGCTGATGATTCTCGAGAGCTTTCGGCTCTCCCCGAAAAACATCATGTTGACAATAACCGCCCCGGCTGTTCCAAGTCCCATCCAAACAGCATAAGCAATGCTCATATCCAGATAATCCAGAGCAAAATACAAAAACAAATAAGAAAGGGCAAATCCGCTGGCAAAAAGAACCAGATTAGGCAGATTCTTTTTTTGGCTGAACAATTTCAGACCGATAACGCCGGAAATTTCCAAAGAGGAAGCAATAAGCACATAAATCCATCCCATTTTATTTCTGCTCCTGTTTTGTTTCGTTTTCGGCCAGCTTCAAACTAATGACACCGACAATAAGTATGGCAATAAACAAGCCTTTTGCAAATGAAAATTCCACTTGGAATAAAAACGTATCCATTAACGCGGTACAGATTGTGCCTACTGCGGAAAATATTGCATATACCGTTCCGGTTTGGATTGTTTCGCAGGCTTTTTCCAAAAAGTAAAAATCGGTAATGATAACCAGTGCAATAATCACAAAATGCTGCCAATTTTCGGCAGCGTTAAAGCCATATATCCAAAGAAGTTCAAAAACACATGTCAGAATGACATACATCCAGCCTTTATTAATTTTTTTTCTCCTCAAAAGTTAATCAGCTTTATCTAATTTTACCAGTAGGGTTGCCGCAAGTCAAGAGCCCGGAAGGATATGCCTTTACTCAAACAAAGGGATATAGCCGCCTAAAAATTTTTTCCCGGGGAATTGTAACCCCGGCAGAAAGCATTATGTATATCACAAACTGGTTATAACTAAAAAAATACGGTGAGGCGGATGGTTAGTGAAAGTAATAAAATAGGCTTGGTTCCGGCAATATTAATGGTTGCCGGCAATATGATGGGGTCGGGAGTATTTATGCTTCCGGCAAATTTGGCCGGCATCGGCAGCATTGCCATCATCGGCTGGCTGATTACGATTGTCGGTGCGGTTTCCCTGGGGCTGGTATTTGCCAAACTGACCGAAATCAATACGGCTGCCGGCGGCCCGTATGCTTATGCCAAAAAAGCGTTCGGCGACTATATGGGATACCAGACCAATCTGGTTTACTGGCTGGCTAACGTTATCGGCAATGTCGGCCTGGCCGTTGCCGGTTTGGGGTATCTGACGCCGTTTTTTCCAAGCCTTCAGGATCCTTTGGTTATGGCTTTGGCGCAAATTGCCGTTATCTGGTTCTTTGTCTATGCCAACATTTTGGGCCCGAAAATCGTCGGGCGCATGCAGGGCATAACAACCGTAATTGCCCTGTTTCCGATAATCGGCGTTGCCTTGCTCGGCTGGTTTTGGTTCAATCCCGAAACTTATATGCAGGGGTGGAATGTTTCCGGGCAGAGCAGCCTGACTGCCGTCGGCATGACGTTAAACTTTACGCTGTGGGCTTTTATCGGAGTAGAAAGCGCTTCCGTTTCTACTGCAGTAGTCAAAAATCCGGCTCGGAATGTTCCGATTGCAACCGTTGTCGGCGTTTTGCTGGCGGCTGCCTGCTATGTGTTGAGTTCTTCTGCAATTATGGGAATAATTCCCAATAAGGAATTAATTGTCTCTTCGGCGCCGTTTTCGGAAGCCGTCAGCGTGGCAATGGGGCCGACAGCCGGTAAAATCGTGGCGGTCTGCGCCGCCGTCGGTTGCCTCGGATCGTTGGCCGGCTGGACGCTCCTGGTGGGACAAACGGCCCAGGCGGCAGCCAAAGACGGCCTGTTTGCCAATATCTTTGCCCGCGTGAACCGCCGCGGCGTTCCTTCGGCCGGATTAGCCATTGTGGCGGCGATTATGACTTTGCAGGTTCTGGCAACCATGTCTCCGACCGCTTCCCAGCAGTTTGGCAAAATAGCCTCAATCGCCGTTATTATGACTTTGCTGCCGTATATTTATTCTTCAGTCGCCATAAAAATTCTCGGCTACGAAAAAATGAGCGATAAACAGGGACTGTTTTATACGATTGTCGGTTTGATTGCCGCCGTGTACAGCCTGTCGGCCATGATCGGTTCCAACAGCGAACAGACGCGTTGGGCCCTGATATTTGTCATCTCAACCATTATCTTTTATGAACTTTCGGTCAACCGCAAAATCGAAATTCGCGAAAAACGCCTCAAACCCGGCGGTTGCTGCGTTCCCCGGTGGGTCCGCTACTTTACGCTGGCGGTTACGATTGCGGCCCTGGTGGCGATGTTCTGGGTTTCCGTCGGGGATTACAGTTCGCAGCGCATAAACAAATTTATTAACACTTCCGCGATTTCAGAAACGGCAAATTAAAATAGAAAGGAGTTGAATAGATGAAAGAAGGAGCTAAATGCCTTGAAAACGATCCCCTGGGAATAAAAATTCTGCTGATTTATGATGGGATCGGCGAAAATACTGCGGCGGCCAGAACCGTCCGGGAGCTTAAAGACCAGTTGTCGGCACAGGATGTTGTCGTCGTGGTTTCGGAAAACCACGACGACGCCAAAGCCGTCTTGGTGACCGATCCGGCAATCCAATGCGTCTTGCTGAAGCTGAATCACAAAGAAGATAAAGATTATCAAAAAGTTACGGAATTGTTAAGAGTGCTGCGTGACCACAATCGCGATGTGCCTGTCTTTTTGTTGGCCGGCCGGACGCTTGCCTCAAAGGTTCCGACCGAAATTTTGGAAAATGTCAGCGATTTTATTTGGATATTGGAAGATACGCCGGATTTTATCAGCGGCAGAATCTTGGCCGCGGCCAATCGGTATCGCCAGTTTATTCTTCCGCCGATGTTTCGGGCGCTGGCCGGATTTTCCAAAGTACACGAATATTCCTGGCATACGCCGGGACATACCGGCGGAACCGGTTTCCTGCATTCTCCGGCCGGGCGCGCTTTCTTTAACTTTTTCAAAGAGCCGGTTTTCCGTTCCGACTTGTCGATTTCCGTCGGAGAATTAGGGTCTCTGCTTGACCATTCCGGCCCGATTGGCGAAAGCGAAAAATATACGGCACGGGTTTTTGGTGCTGACCGAACCTATCATGTAACCAACGGGTCTTCAACTTCCAACCGGGTTATTCTGATGGCCAGCGTCACCCGCGATCAGATAGCCCTTTGTGACCGCAACTGCCATAAATCGGTTGAACACGCCATTACGATGTCGGGCGCAATCCCGACTTATATGGTTCCAACCCGTAACCAATATGGGATTATCGGGCCGATTACCGCAGATAAACTGACGCCGGAGGCTGTCCGCCGGTCTGTTGACGCCAATCCGCTGGTCAAAGACGGAATGGATAAAACGCCGGTACATGCTATTATTACCAATTCGACTTATGACGGTTTGTGCTATAATATTACCAAAGTCAAAGAGCTGCTTGGCCAGAGCGTAGACCGGCTGCATTTTGACGAAGCCTGGTACGGTTATGCCCGCTTCAATCCGATGTATAAAGACCGCTTTGCCATGTGCTGCGATCCCAAAGATGACGACCGCAAGGGCCCGACCATGTTTGCCACCCAGTCGACACACAAGCTGTTGGCCGCTTTCTCTCAGGCTTCGATGATACATGTCAGGGAAGGGCGCAATCCGATAGACCACCAGCGTTTTAACGAAGCGTTTATGATGCACGCCTCTACCTCGCCGTTCTATCCGATTATTGCGTCTAACGACATCAGCGCCGCCATGATGGACGGGCCCGGAGGCAAAGCCCTGACCGATGCCTCTATCCGCGAAGCCGTTTCTTTCCGCAAAACGGTAGCTCGGCTGTATGCTGAGTTTAGCGGCAAAAAAGATTGGTTTTTCAATGTTTGGCAGCCGGATTTTGTAACTGATGAGGAAACCGGCCGAAAAATGCCTTTTTTTGAGGTTTCGGAAGAACGTTTGGCAACGGATCCCGAATGCTGGACGCTGAAGCCCAATGAAGAATGGCACGGGTTCGGCAATGTCGAACCTGGGTATTGTATGCTGGATCCGATTAAGGTCTCTGTCGTTACTCCCGGCGTTTTGCCTAATGCCGGTTTAGCCGACTGGGGAATTCCGGCGGCGGTTGTTACGGCCTATTTGGATAATAAGGGAATTATTGTCGAAAAAACAACCGATTTCACAATCCTGTTCCTGTTTTCTCTCGGCGTAACCAACGGAAAATGGGGAACATTGCTGAATGCTTTGTTCGATTTCAAACAGGATTATGACAATAATGAGCCGTTGTCCCGTGTTCTGCCCAAGATTGTAAAAGAAAACGGGCAGGCATACCGGGATATGGGGCTGAAGGATTTGTGCGACAAAATGTTTGCCGCTATGAAGGAGCTGAAAACGACCCAAGCCTTGTCCGAAGCTTTTTCAATATTGCCGCGGCCGGATATGAGCCCGGTTCAGGCCTACGAAAACCTGGTTCATAACAATGTTGTCTCTCTTAGCATTGACGATATGGCCGATAAAACCGTTGCGACCGGCGTTGTTCCTTATCCGCCCGGAATTCCGCTGTTGATGCCCGGAGAGAATGCCGGTGCCGCCGATGGCCCGATTTTGGGATACCTGAAGGCGTTGCAGGCTTTTGACCGCCGTTTCCCCGGATTCGGACACGATACGCACGGCGTAGAGGTCAAAGACGGAACATATTATATCCTGTGTATTAAACAGTAAGCTTTTTCCTGGTTAAGAAACGGGCTTAGGCGAACCGGGCCCGTTTCTGCCGTATGAAGAAAATTCCATATTCGGATAAAAATGCAAGCTGCGGCGGACAATGAAAGCGTCGATAAAAAACAAACCCCGGTTGCCCGGGGTTTATAACAATGCGGATACTGTCTATTCGTACAAGACTTCCCAAACAAATTCAGAAGGATTTTCAGGAATAAAACGGTGAGCTTTTCGTTTTTCGCGAACGACCCGCCAGCTTCCGGGAACCGTGCTCTCAATTCTCAACACTTTTTGCCCGTTGACGCTCCAAACGGCAATGACTGTCGTTTTTCCTTGGATTGTAATCCTGTTGGTTGATGGCATTACATAATTTCCGTTGTTGCTGATTCTGAAAGTTTTGTTTTCTTTCAGTTCATTCAAATAAATTGTTTCCATATAAATAAAAAATTAAAAATTAGGATAATGTATCCGGAATATGAACGAATTTTTATCATAAGTCAACATTTTTGTCGGGGTGTCGTCAAAGCAAGACAGATTCAAAACCTAAACCTGTGGCAAAAGCGCCGCGGACGGAACAAAGGGCTTTACGGCTTGCAATTTAACACTGCCATTGATGTTGTTTCAGGTTGACATGGAAATCGTCTTTCAGCGTAACCCCTTCTTCCAAAAGCAGGTGTCTTTGCTCTTCTCAGCCGGGAACCAGCCTTCCGCAATGATTGACAATCCGATGGCAGGGATAGTCACCGTAATACTCCGCCCGGCTCAAAACCTGCCCGACCAGACGTGCGTTTTTACTCCGGCCGATCAGCTTGGCAATTTGGCCGTAGGTTGCGACCTTTCCCTCCGGAACTTCTTCAACCGCCGATAAAATTTCATAAGCCAAATCTTCGTCCAAAACCTGTTTCATTGATACGCCTTAAAGACTGGGGATTCTGAATTGCGATATTTTGGGATTTATTCCGCCGTTTCGTTTTTTTCTTTAATATAAATTTTGACGCGTGTAATGCGCATATTGTCAACGGCCATGACTTCATAACGGCAATAGGCGTCTTCCGCACGGTCGCCGACTTTCGGTTCCCGCCCGATCAGCCCGAAAACGTAACCGCCGATAGTGCTTTCTTCCGGCTCAAAATAGGGCAGTCCCATACAGTCAAAAGCGTCTTCTATCAAATAGAGGCCATCAAATTCGCAGCTTTTGTCGTCAATCTTTTTTATCGGTTCGTCCGAAATGTCGTCATGTTCGTCCAGAATGTCACCGACCAGCTCTTCCAAAATATCTTCCATTGAAATCAGGCCGGCCGTTCCGCCGTATTCGTCGACCACAATGGCCAAATGAATATGCTTGAGCATCATCTGGTGTAAAATGTCTGAAATTGACTTGTTTTCGGGAACAAACAAAATCTTTCGGGAAATTCGGCTCAAAAAGTCTTTGTCGTCCCGGTTTTCCGGATGTTCCAGAATATCGCGGATATGAACCATACCGACGATATGGTCCTTGTCTTTGTCGCAAAGCGGAAAACGCGTATGGTTGTGCTTGCGGATAAAATCCATTGTTTCGTTATAGCTGTAATTTTTATAAATACACTTAATGTCCTGCCGCGGAATCATAATTTCATGGGCGCTGGTTTCCGAAAAGCAAATGGCGTTTTGAATAATTTCGCCTTCGGTATCATCAATAATGCCGCCTTTCTGCGAGGCGTCGATAATCAGTTTGATTTCTTCTTCGGAATGGGCGTCTCCGTTTTCGTTGCCGGGTTTGATGCCCATCAGCTTCAAAATGCCAATGGTTACATGGTCAAAAACCCAGATAAACGGAGAAAAAATCCGGTTAAAGGTATATAAGGCGGGAGCGATAATCAAAGCGCAGCGTTCCGTATCCTGAATGGCAAGGGATTTGGGAACCAGCTCGCCGAGAACAACGTGAAGCAGAGTGATAAAACCGAACGCAATGCCAAAGCTCAGGGAATGGAGCAAAACCGGATTGTCGGCCAACCAGTTTCCGAAGCCTGCTTCCAGCAGTTTTGATACCGCCGGTTCGCCAATCCAGCCGAGTCCCAGCGAAGCAAGGGTAATTCCGAGTTGAATGGCACTGAGATAAGTGTTGAGGTGATCATTGATTTTAAGGCCGATTTTGGCGCGCCGGCTGCCGTTGTGAGCCAATTCTTCCAGTTTGGTGCGGCGGATTTTAACGATTGAAAATTCAGAAACGACAAAAAAAGCATTGGCAAATACCAGAACAAAAACCAACGCCAAATTGAAAACATACATATATGCAGAACTCATAATATTTTTAAATGTTACCTCAAATTATTGTAAACACACACATATTAACGACAGTCAATACTTTTGTCAATCTGATTGTTGTATTCAAAATAATTGCTTTTCCGCTTTGCATAAGTTGATTCATTGTTGAAGTTTTTCCCTCGCCGTGATATTTTTTTTACGGATTAACCCTGCGGGAAAGGTCGTGCGCGTATGAGTGATAACGGTTTTGTAAATTTGAGCAATCAGCTGGCAGAATGTAAAATTGCCCTTTGGGGCGGCAATATTGTGTCATATCGCCCCAAAGACGAAGAACACGACATTTTTTGGCTGGGAGACTTGAATAAATTTGACAATGTGCAGGCAATCAGAGGCGGCGTGCCGGTTTGCTGGCCGCGCGTGGCGGAAGAAAAACTTAACGGCAGCCTTCCGCGCCATGGCTTTGCCCGGATATCCGGGTGGAATTTGCAAAAGGTCCTGGTCGATGAAAAGCGCATGGAAGCGGAGCTTTCTTTGCTGCCCGATGCAAAATTTAACGTCCGTGCTTCCGCTGTCCTTTCGATCAGAATTTCCGACAAGCTGGAATACCGGCTCGAAACAATTAATGACGGGAATGAAACATTTGAATTCAGCGAAGCGCTGCATGCCTATTTTAATGTCAGTTCGGTTGATGATATTGAGATAAAAGGCTTTTCCGGCCATCGTTATAAAAATTCGCTGGATGGAAAAATCTATACTCAGGAAAAAAATCTGAAAATCAGCGGCGAGTTCGATTCCGTGTTCCCTAATCATACACAAGCCGTAGAAATTGTAGACCCCGGCTTTAACCGTGTTATATCCATAGAAAAAAGCGGTTCAAATACGACGGTGGTTTGGAACCCGAATAAAAATTATGCCGAAATGAGTCCCGGGCAATATAAAAGATTTGTCTGCGTGGAGCCCTCAAACCAGGGAGATTCGTTTGTTCGCCTGCCGCCGAAAGAAAAGCACCTGATATCAATGACAATTCGAGTCAGAAAACTGAAATAATCGTTACTGCTCGGACCGGATGTAATCACTTGACAAAGCAAGGCTTAATCACGCTCAAATACTTGGCTTGCTTGCTTTTGATGTCAGACCGGATTTGGGATTTTCCAAAAATTGAACAAAAACAGAAGATTTTAAAATTGCTTTGTTCGGAAATTTTATTAGACGGTAAAAATGTATCTATTTCAATAAGAAAGCCTATCTCAGCATTGACTAAAATAGGCTCCTGTCAAATATGGCTGGAGACGACGTGCAGTTTCCGAGTATATTTATTGTATTAAAAATTAAAGAAACTTGTTTTTTTATCTTTGAAAGTATAACATTTTCATAAAGATTAAAAAAGGAAACAATATGTATAAATATAGAAAACCATTGGAAGTACACGAAATAGAAAAATTGCAAGAGTTATCACAACTCGATTTCTCGACAATGAATGAAACGGATGTTCGTGAAGAATACATTACACCGTTGTTAACTTTATTAGGATATAAAAAAAATAGTGATTATGAAGTAGAAAGAGAAGAAACATCTGATTTAATCGATATGAGTATAAATATTGGAAGTAAGCGGTTAAAATTAGATTATAAGTTTAATATAAGAAAAAAATATTTTTGGCTAATTGAAGCTAAAACAGGTAAAGATAAGGAAATTACAAGAGAAAACATTGCTCAAGCCTATCTGTATTCTTTACACCCTGATATTAATTGTAGATTTTTTGCAGTATGTAATGGTTGGTATTTTAACTTATATGATAGAAATCTTTGGTTATTTAAGAATGCTAATACAGATATTTTTACTCCCGTATTGCAAATTAAACATGAAGAGTTGAATAAAGAAACTTTTGATAAATTATACTCATTTTTAGGGTCATCAGAGATTATTTTCAAAATCAAGGAAGATATTCTATTAAAAGATATTCAAAGTACATTAGAAGCAGAAATTTATATGGACAGATTGAGAGAATTTCAGGGAAAAGTTGATAAAATTATATCTAATGCTTCAACAAAAGTTCGTGAGAATATATGGAAAAATAATGACTTTGATAAACGATTTGAGAAAAATAGGACTAATTATAAGCAATTATTGCAACAACAGACATTTCAAGGTATTGTTGATACAGCAATGAATCATTCTATGACAATTTGGCAGGTAGAAACTGTATATGAAGTAATTAAAGAGAAAATACTACCTTATAAAGAGTTAACAATAGAATCTCCTCAAGGTTTTCCTAGATCAGATATATTTTTTGATTATTTATTTTTATGTCCTTTACGCCCCATTCAGATAGAATATATATGGAATGTTACCTGTCTTTTACGTTTTTTATGTAGCGATACAGACTTAAAGGGAATGATTTGTAAATATAATAGAGAGAAAATAGAAATTTCTCAGTTGTTGGATAAATATTTATTAGATGTTTTTTCGTTTTTTGAAAGCCGAAAAGATATAAGAGTTATTATAATTTTATATCCATTATTTTATAGAATGATTAAGTACGTCTTATATTATTTTAATAACCCAGATATAGTCAGTAAGTATTCAATCATTAGAAATTTCAAAAATAAATATTTATCCGAAGAAGAATTATCTCACGATTACTATTCTCAGGGTGGTGAAGTTGTTTATTTAGCACAACAAATAATGCTATTGGTCGAAAAAGATTTTATAAATAAAGCTTTTGGTAGGAGTGATTCATTAGCTATAAAGCAAACCTCCTATAGTATTGGGGACAAAATAAATACTGAAGTTATAAAACGAGAATTGTTGATTATAGAGACATTTATAAATGAATTATCTAAAAATCTAGATATTGATAAATTAAGAGAGCAAATCCCTTCTGGAGAGGAAGACGAGATGTTTTCGTTTGACCGATATTACCAAAATCCATGGATAGTTGTTTTTCTTTATATTGTAAGATGTTGCGGTAATTTTCCAGTATCTCAAGAGGTACAAGATAAAATTAAAGAATTGACTGAACAAAACTTAATACCATTATTTGACTATGCACGATTTAAAGGATTAGACACTAATGATGCACATGATACGGATTTAATAAAACAATTAAATCTTAAAATTGCTGATAAATCATTAGAAATTGTTCAGACAATTAAGGAAAGCATTACAAGATAAGTTAAGATTGTTTTTCAAACTCATTTAATAGCTTAATATGTATTTTAATGCCGTAACTCTTTACAATTTGCCATATTATCTAACATATTGAATTTATCTGTTTTAGTTTATATAGCACTTATAGTATCAATTTCTTGCATAAGGTTACTAGTTAAATAAAGAGCATTGATAATTTTTTGATAATGCTTAATATCATCAAAGGAAAGTTCTTTGCCTTTGCGATCTTTGAGCCATTTTTGTGCAGGTTGGTAGCCACCAATATAAAAATTCCAAGCAACTTCTGGCACACTATCAAAATATTGAGTATCATTGATATATACTTTACCATCATTAAAGGTTAATTTAGTTACAATATTATCTCCGCTTATCGGATAGCCAATAATTAATGTATTAAGTTCATTACTCTTCAATGAATGAATTAGGCGTATTTTTGAACCCAATTTAACCAACTTCCAGAATTTAATTGTATCTGTCGGATATGGTACCTTAGGAAAATCAATCTTTAAAAACTCTTTATAAGTTTCTCGGTACTTTGGTGAATGCAAAATGGCATAAATGTAATCCAAAACATCTATTGGAGCAAAAGTATTCTTTTCATCAGTTTTTTCTTCTGTAAATTTAAGTTGTAATCCTTTTGCAAATTTTTGAATAATTTCATTGTTAAAGTTAGGATGTCTTGAATTATCTAGATCTTCATATATGTAGAGGGGAAAACCATAACTTATTTCGCTTGTTTTATTTGAAACGATTGATGATTCAAAACAGTTATTACATATAAAAATGTGATGATATTCAGGAAATGCCTTAAATTGCTTGCACAAAAGCAGTCCAAAATTATCTCTGTCAATAAAATGTTTCATCGTTTCATGTCGTGGATAACAATGAAATCCTTTAGATTTACCTGTATAATAAGTATATCTTACATCAAATGGGCGATAGTTGATTGGTATTATTTTCTCTGGGCATAACTGTGATGTTATTAAGTCTTTCTGAGCCCAAGCAACAGTCCAGTCTCTAACATCTTTTCCTAATTTATATTTTTGTCTTGCGGTTTCTGTATCTAGATAAGCAAAATCATTGACTGTATTCATTATTTCGCTTGTAGTATCTCTAATTGTTAGATTATCTCTTGCGGTAACAATACCAACATTATTTACATTAAATAGTTCAGTTATACTAAAGCCTTTGTCATATTTTTTTGATAATCCAAAGTCTTTTTTTACAAAGAAATAAAATGGTGCTTGGAGCTCTAATCTGCTAAAATCTATATTTTCTAAGTTATGTTCTGCCAAAAATTGATACTTATATTCTCTTTTTCCATAAAGGTCATAATGATAAACTTCCGCTAATTGATTTTTGCGCTTTTTATTTGTCTTTATAAATAAGTTAATTGACACACCTTGCTGAATATCAAAAACATTTTCATCTTTTGAACCACCTGGGCTAGTCTCTTTCTTTTTGGCATTACCGTGCAAATCTATAATATAAATTTTATCAAAAGTATTTAACAAATGCCAACGCATACCCCTAAATGTTGGATTATCCAAAAAACTATGGTTGTTAATATAAGCTAAGATACCTGTATTATTCTTTTCTATAAATTGCTCGGCATAACGAATAAATTTGACATAATCATCATTTATCCATTTGGGATTTTTTTCATTTAATCTTCCTCCTGATGGTTCTTGTTTATATACATCTATCAGATTTGTTATCCATTCACCTTTATTGGAGCTTTCACCGCTATAAGGAGGATTCCCCAAAACAACCATAACAGGAACTTCTCTTTTAACTTCATTGGCTTCATTTGCTTCTTGTGATAGCCAACTAGCAAATAATGTACCTGAATCTGGATGAGGTTCTTCTAAGCTGTTAGTTAAATAAATTTTTAAGCGGTCATTCTTGGTTGATTTATAACCTGTTTCTTTCAATATTAAATCTAACTTTAAATGAGCCATAGCATAAGAAGCCATAAGAATTTCAAAACCATGTATTCGCGGTAATAAATGCTGTTCAACATAATTTGACCACATTCCTTGCATCGAATTGAATTTTTCATGAATTTGACGAACAACTTCTGCTAAAAATGTTCCTGTACCTGTTGCAGGGTCTAAAATTTGAACACGATGAACATCTTTCTTGATTGTCGCAAGCTTATCTCCTTTTTTAGTTGTACCATATTTGCTGTCTTTTATAGAAAGAGTTATTTTAGAAGTATCGGCTAAACCTTCAGATAATTCAAATTCACTTTTTAATATATTATCTACTGCGCGAACGATAAAATTTACTATAGGTTGAGGGGTATACCAAACTCCCCGTGATTTGCGAAGTTTAGGGTCATACTCGCTTAAAAATGTTTCATAGAAATGTATTATTGGGTCTTGAGTTTTAGTTGCTTTACCAAAATCTTTTAAAATATCGTGCAAATTCACTGCAATAAATACATCTGCTAAATCATCTACAATCCATTTAATGCGGTCATCAAGTGTAGGACCTGCTATGTATCCGAACAAATTACGCAAGAAAGGATTAGACTTTGGAATACATTCACTGGCTTCTTGTCTTGAGAATGTATTTAATGAAGTATCATTTAAACGCCCTGCAAACATTCCATAAGCAATTGTTTGAGCATAAACATCAGCGAATTCTTCTTTTTTAATATCACTGATTAATATCTTTTGAAAAGCGATCATCTGATCTTGAAGTGTTCGATTGTCATAATTTTCATCAGAGCTATTTAAAGCTTTTTTAATAACATCAGACAAAAGCCGTGCTTTCCCTGCCATCATTTTTGCTAATTTTGAAGCAGAGTGTATGGTTTGTCCTTTGTGAGCACAAAAATTAACAATTAAATCATTAAATGTCTGGAAATTTTCCGGATTGGAAACAATTTTGTTATTTTCAATATGTCCAATGCGAATTGTCGTAACTTTCTCTCCATCACGGTAAAAACGAAATTCAAGATAATTTGTGATAATGAGATTATTTAAGCTATTACGATAGCGATCAAACTGCTCTTTGTGATTTTTATTATCTAAATCATCATCAAGATCTTTAGCTTCTATATATCCCAACGGAATATCGTTTTTAGTGATAACATAATCTGGGGCACCACAAGAAATACGAGCAGGTTCATTAGTTGCAATAATACCTTTTACAAGTGTTTCGATGAGGGTCTGTAAATCTCCTCTATAAGAATGTTCACGAGATATCCCTGTTTTGAAACGTTTATTTATCTCATTTATGTAATTAGCAATAGGCATTATTATTCCTTAAATCTGTTAATCAAATTACTTTGATTGTATAAAGTTCATTTTCTAAAAGCAAGTTTTTCAACGATTTTTTGACAAGAAAAACAGTTATAGCTTAATTTTGCGATATTTCGATTAAGTGACATTGACGTCATTAAATCAAAAACTAAGCCTTTTCCGTCTATAACTTAGCAATCCCGTCCAAATCGTAGCAAAATGTCGTTGGCAACTAGCGTTTTAGGGGCTCCCGAATAAGAAAATACACCGCATAATATAAATAGTTAATGAGTAAAACAGCTATTTATGAAAGGAAAAAGTTATGTGGTATGTAAAACTCAATGACACAATAATCCCAACACCTTATCAGTTTTTTAGTGATTGTCTGGCCGAGTGTAAACGGCTGCAACAAACAATGATTGCCGTTTGTACTGAGCCGGTTTTTATTAACTAATTTGATGATAAGGAGATAATGATATGTTAAAGAATTTTGAAAACTGGTTGTTGGAAAATAAATACTCTGCTTTGACTGCTGCTGATTATATGGGACGGGTTGAAAGATTATGCCGGAAAGAAGGTTATACACTTGCTCATCTGGTTGAAAATATCGCTTCTATCTTGCCTCAATATGAAACAACCGGCGAAAAATCAAGCTATGGTAAAAGAAGTCATACAAGCGTTCGTCAAGCCTTGAGAAAATTCAAAATGTTTCTTGCTTCTGAAATATCTGCTTAAGAGGTGTGTTATGACAGATTTAAAATATCCTGAAATAACTGTAAATATCTTAGGTGTTAATGGAAATGCTTTTAATATTCTTGGTATCTGCACCTCTGAAATGAGAAAACACAAGCTACCAAAATCAGAAATAGACGCCTTTTTCAAAGAAGCAACAAGTGGCAGTTATGATGATTTGCTTTGTACTGTTATGAAATGGTTTAATGTGGAGTAATAACAATGACAGACATTAAAACCTTAAATGACAATCTTCGTAAACATCTTATTGGTGGTAAAATTGTATTAACTCAAGGCATAGAAGCAAAAACCTATGAAGAAATTGCTGAAATTATGCTAAAGATAAGACATTTTAATAATTTTACACCAGATAATGACCCATATAATGAACACGATTTTGGCAGTTTTGATTATAAAGGTGAAAAAATCTTCTGGAAAATTGATTACTATGACAAGAATTATCAATATTTATCAGAGGATCCAAGCAATCCAAATTTAACAAATCGTGTTATGACTGTTATGTTGGCAAGCGAATATTAAACAACTTTTATTAACTGTTCCATAGATAAAGTTTATAATTTAGCCCGATTTGATTGATTTCAGGTCGGGCTTATGTTTTACTTCTTTTATCCAATTCGCTTGTTTCTGGGCTGTTTATGGAGCTTTGGGAGATGTTTTTAGAAATTTCTGCTTAATAATCATTTGTGCATTGAGTAATTTGTTTCTTGCCGTTTAAATTAAATATTTTTATGTTTGATTTATAATTCTTAAAAAGGAGGTCTAAAATGGTTTATAAATCAGGACTAGAAAGAAAGCTTGCTACTGTCGGTAAGGCAACATTTAAAAATTGTTATGATGTATATGCTCAAAACTATAACAAAGAGGATAAACGTAAAATTGTTGACGCTGTAATAAAAGAAGGTTTATTACGCAATGGGAAAAAATATGCTGAGAGCTCTGTAAAGACAAAAGTTAGCACTGGATGTGCGATTTTCTTACAAGGAATGCAAAAAGAAGCTCTGGAACTATGTAACTCTTCTAGATGTAAATAGCAAAATAAACCCGGTTTGATTGATCTCAGATCGGGTTTATGTTTTACTTATTTTATCTAATCCGCTTGTTTCTGGGCTGTTTATGGAGCAATGGGAGATATTTTAACAAGATATTTATGTAAATTCAAAAGATTAACCTAATTAAAATTGTAAATGAGGTCGATTGAATGAACCTCTGCTAAAATTTACAAAGGTTGAACATAATAATACATATTTACAATGTCTTATAACTATCAAAAGGAATCTGATAACATTGTAATGTCGTGATTCTTGGGATTTGTAAAACCGATTTTTCAATTATTTCGATTAAGTGACATTAATGTCATTAAATCATTAGGCAACAATTCACATTATTAGGTAATTTTAATCTGCCAGCAGGCTTTCAAATTCGGCTGTCAAAGCATAAGTGCGGTTTTTCTTAGCCGTATTGGCAAGTCTTAAAAATCCTTCATCAACCCATTTATTCAATAGCAAGCGTGCTGATTGTGCCGAGATGCCTAAATATTGTCCTGCCTGAATTGAAGTGATTTCCTGATATTCTGTAAACAGTTCCAAAATTTTGCGTTGTTTAATATCAAGTTTTCGCAAGATTGGTGATTTATCAGAAGTTAATCCTTTGTTTTGTTCTTCGGTTGCTTTAATTTCAATATTTTCAAAAGCGGATAACACACCTTTTATAAAATATTCCAGCCATGAAGTTAAATCAGCTTCGTTTCTGCCATAGTAGTAATTATGGTGCGGGTGTGTGGCTAAGGCTTGGTAATAATCATTCAAATTCTTAACATAATATTCTTCCAAAGAGTAAATTCCTTTTAGACCATAACCATACTTTCGCATAATATAGCTGGTTAATAATCTCGCCGTTCTGCCGTTGCCGTCAAAATATGGATGTATGGTAACAAATTGATAATGGAAGAGCCCTGCAACAACCGGCGTCGGCAAAGTATCAATATTTTCTTTTATCCATAAAACCAATTCTTGCATCATAATCGGTACATCTTTGGTTTCCGGTGGCAGATAAACAAGAGAGCCGTCCGAACTGTCATAAATCGCATTTTGTGCGTCTCTATATGGAATAGTTTTTTTGCTGCCTTCAACAAGAGTATGTATTTTTTGAATAAAACTTTCTGAAAACGGAGCATTTTCTTCCAGATACTTTTCCATATAGTTAAGTGCATCATAATAGGCCTTGACTTCCTTTTCATCATGACCTTGATAGCTTTGTACTGATTTATTGACAGTATATAAAGCATTTTTAACCTGTTTTAGCGATAAATGGTTACCTTCAATTTTAGTCGAATAATGTGTTGAGGATATTTTGGCAGACTGGTGTAATGAAGATAATAAAACAGGAGATAATGGCTTGTCCTCAAAAGAATTCTTAATACTTTCAATTTTAGTCAGATAGCTTAAAATCTCTTTGGTAATTGTATATTTAGGTGTCCAAGTCATGATAAATCTCCGTTAAGTTATGATTATTTTATGATTAAATTATGAATAAAGCAACTATAAAATATGTTTAACTAACGGAAAATTGATGTCAAAAACTTTTATAAACCAAACAGACATTCTGAAAATATAATCCGGTCGCTGTCAAATTTACCATCCCAATAAATCTTAATCTCTTTAGTACAATATGAATCAACGGTAAGCATATTTTCATCGATTTTATCAAGTTTCAGACTATAAAAAGGTAATCTTTCTCGTATAGTTACTTTTAGAATAGCATTTTGTAATTTCTGTTCTGTAAATTTTCCTTGATTAAACAAAATATGGAAATGCCAGTCATCAGAGATACCATTTTCGGCAAAAGTAATAAACCGAAGATGATGTCTGTTCCAATTATTCATCAAACTTTTCTCAAATGCCTTCATAATGTTTTTTAGATGTCGTATAGATGTCATTAAATCAGCAGACTTCTTATTTTCCGGTAACTGTAATGTCAAAAAATGCGTTGGCTGATACTCTCTACCTATCCATTCATTTAATATTTTTTTAGTATCATCGGCACTTAATGAATTTTTACAACAAAACAATGATTTTACAAAGGAGTCTGTTTTTTGACCGCAGGACTCAGTTGTTTCATTTGGTATAGGTTTAATTACTTTAGTATCAACCTGTTTACCACGGGCTGATTTTTGATTCTTTATGCTTGTGTTTTGACTAGGATTTGCAGGATTAGAACATTTACGGATAGATGAGCCTGCATAAACGATTCCGTTCATATAGTTTATAAATTGACCTGAAATTTTACCCGCACTACCAAAAGTAAAAATATTTCTATTACCAGTATAAGAAGGAAGAATACACTTATTATATATAGGACGAGTAAAGAAAGAAGAATTAAGTAACCTATCAATATAAGAAGGATTAATACATAAGGAAGAAATACAATCACCAACAGACATATTCAACCTTGTCGCCGGACCCAATGACGCGATACCTGTTGCTTTTCTCTTTGGTTTAATTGTATTGGTGTTTATCTGGTTACGCGTCATCTGCTTACTTGGCGACATGGACTTCATACCTTCTGTTGTCATTGGTGATACATGGGGACGATAGTCATAGTGTATCTGGTTTGACATCTGCTTTCTTAAGGTTTGAAGTAAGGTGTTATTCTTCATTTTATACCTTCTTTCTTAGTATCTTTATTTAATGTTATTTATTCTTAAGTATTTAATTTTATTGGTATTTATTATTTTTAATTTTATTTATTTTAAGTATAATAATAACAAAGGCCGCGCTTATTGCTTCCTCGTATCCCTGACTGCTAAAAACAGATGACAAGATTATGATGGATCGTTGTCAAACAGGTTAATGATACAATGTTATAGAATTGCGTTTTCGGTTGGCCTTGATGAAAAAATTTCTAAATAGTATATTTTTTTGCGTACTTTTGAGATTTTTTAACTTATAAACAATATGATAACCTAATTTACAAAATAAATGAGGTTGGTATTTGTCTTTTTAGTCTTTACTTAGTAGCGTTTTTTATTTTATCCTTAAGTCGGAGACAAATTATATGATTACAGATGATATAAGAACACAATTTCAGACTTGGTTAAAAGGAAAAGGCTGTCAGGAAAAAACAAGTAAAGGCAGACCAAGTACGATATATGAATATGTAAAACGTATCGATAGACTATGTGATAAATTATATAGTAGCCACACATCTGATGAATGGGAAAAGCTGGCTCAAAATATTGATTCGGTGCTTGTTTCTTATTATGAGAGTTGCAATCAAGAATATTATATCAATAAATACAACCTGAAAGATGCTTTACAGTATTTTAACGATATTGGCAAAATGTGTTCCAATAGTGATTATCCTCAGGCAAATTTACATTTTGTTTACAATAAGGATTATGATCTTATATCATCAATCAAAATTTGCCAAATTGAAGACTATTTAAGAATTTTTGATTTTGTTTTAGATAGTGAGGACAAATATCATTCAGCCAAGATAGATGATTTTCTAACGTTGTATGTATTAAGTTATGGAGGTACGGAACAGGTTAAAAATTTCCTAGCGTTTAGTTCTCAAAGTCAATGTACCTCATTTTCCGATGTATCAATTTGTATTCAGTATAATGATAAAGATAATGCAAAGACAAAAGCTGCTTTAATACAGTATTATGACTTTTTGCAGATTTCGTCAGATTCCTTTATTGTCGCAAAACTAAAAGATAAGCGTAATGATAATGAAATTAAATTATATATAGCCAAGGTAGAAGAAGCCTTAGATAATTTAATGAAATGTTTGCCAGTTTTAGAAGTAACTGGTAAAAATGCCCTGCAAATAAGGGCCGTATATCCCAATGGCTATTTATCCAAGACAGAAATTATAAATACTTTAGGAATAGACCACAAGACTTTAGATAAATTAAATAAAGTTGGATTATTAACTCCGAATAAAACTAAAGGTTTCTATGATGAAAAGGTTGTAAATGAATATTTAAAAAATCATTTTCATAAAACAAAGGAAGTTTATTCTGATGTCGATTATTCATCAGAAGGTGGAAAATGGTGGTGTAATCGTAAGGAAGCAGCCAAAATAAGGCAGTGTACAGAACGCTCAATTTATAATTATACTAAAAAAGGCTTGTTAACCTATACCGATTATGCACCTCAGGCACCTAAATATTATAAACCGGAGCTTGAGTATCTGGCTCATCATAGATAAAATTCCTAGTTTACCTTTATAAATTCCTAAACAAAGCACAGACATTTTATTTCTTGTGTTTGTTTCAATATATTTTCTCGTTTCCTATTTTCCCATAACATTGATTTTACAAACACGCTTTATAGTCTTATTATCAAAATCGTAGTTCGGGCGCCCGTCCTACAAAATTGTTGAAATTTTGTAAAAGGAAATCGAACTATGATTGATCAAGAAAATTTAGATAAAAATATTATTGATAACGAATTATTAGAAAATCCGGCTGATGCCA